>LIDZ01006725.1_pt14 | contig 14238 bp, 9 predicted proteins | sample 644651 | NCBI WGS metagenome assembly LIDZ01 (sample SAMN03856242, study PRJNA289617) | food metagenome | isolation source: wine grapes on drying loft during traditional withering process | host: Vitis vinifera cv. Corvina | place: Italy: Gargagnago di S. Ambrogio di Valpolicella | collected 2014-01 | reverse complement strand
CTTGGTACGGTCAATCACTTCCCCAGCCAACTGTCCGCAGGCTGCATCGATATCATCACCGCGCGTCTTACGCACAATAGTGGTAAATCCGTAATCCATCAACACTTTAGAAAAACGATCGATGCGACTGTTCGAACTGCGACCATAAGGTGCGCCCGGGAAGGGGTTCCATGGGATCAGGTTGATTTTGCATGGGGTATTTTTCAACAATGCCGCCAGCTCGTGTGCGTTGTCGGTGCTGTCATTCACATGATCCAGCATCACGTACTCAATGGTCACACGGCCCTGATTGGCATTGGACTTCGCGATATAACGGCTTACCGAGGCTAAAAACGTCTCGATATTGTACTTTTTGTTAACCGGAACAATTTCGTCACGAATTGTGTCGTTCGGCGCATGCAGGGAGATTGCCAGCGCCACGTCAATCATGTCACCCAGCTTATCCAGTGCAGGAACAACGCCTGAGGTGGAGAGGGTTACGCGGCGTTTAGACAGACCAAAACCAAAGTCATCCAGCATGATTTCCATCGCCGGGACAACGTTGTTCAGGTTAAGCAACGGTTCGCCCATACCCATCATCACCACGTTGGTAATCGGGCGCGTACCGGTGATTTTAGAGGCACCAATAATTTTTGCTGCGCGCCATACCTGGCCGATAATTTCAGACACACGCAGGTTGCGGTTGAAGCCTTGCTGCGCCGTCGAGCAGAATTTGCATTCCAGCGCGCAGCCCACCTGGGATGAGACGCACAGGGTGGCGCGGTCTTTCTCCGGAATGTACACGGTTTCGACCTGCTGACCGCCAACGGTGATCGCCCATTTGATAGTGCCATCGCTTGAGCGCTGCTCTGTTGCGACTTCAGGTGCGCGGATTTCAGCAACTTCTTTCAGCCTGTTGCGGAAAACCTTGTTGATGTCGGTCATCTCGTCGAAATCATCACAGCAGTAGTGATACATCCACTTCATCACCTGGTCGGCGCGGAACGGCTTTTCGCCCATGCTGGCAAAAAACTCGCGCATTTGCTGACGATTCAGATCGAGCAGGTTGATTTTTTCTGTTTTTGGCGTGGCAATGACAGGAGATTCGGACGACGGACTCACAATTAGTTCAGACATAATATTCTCTGGCCTCGTTATTACACGTTATGGCTCTGGGGGAATGGAAGGTAAAGTAATGCGCCCCTGACAGCCAGGCTGGTCAGGGGCGCATTATCATACAAGCGTGTAGCGACAGGTTAAAGCGCGTCTGCAAATTAAATTGTAAACGCCCTGCACTATTCGCCCTGTATTAACGATCTTAGCGGGTGCGTGGGCAAACTTCACCTTCGCCGAAGAAATAGGCGATTTCACGGGCAGCAGATTCAGCAGAGTCAGAACCGTGGGTTGCGTTCTCGGTGAAGCTGTCAGCGTAGTCTGCACGCAGAGTCCCTGCCAGTGCGTTAGCTGGGTTAGTTGCGCCCATCAGATCACGGTGACGCTGAACGGCGTTTTCGCCTTCCAGTACAGAAACAACAACCGGACCTGAAGTCATGAACTCTACCAGACCGTCGAAGAACGGTTTGCCCTGGTGTTCAGCGTAAAAACCTTCAGCCTGCTCTTTGCTCAGGTGCAGCATTTTGCTGCCAACGATTTTGAAGCCAGCGCTTTCAAAACGGTTGAAGATGGCACCAATAACGTTTTTTGCCACCGCGTTCGGCTTAACGATAGAAAAAGTACGTTCGATAGTCATATGGACCCCTGTTTGATGTCGAGTTTGGCCGGTGAAAAGGCTCCCCGGCCTGGAAAATGGCGCCGATTATAGGGGGCATCGCCGCCCTTGCCTATCGGAGATTCAACAATTTAATAAAAAAATGCGATCTGTAAATCCACAATTTATTAGCGGTTTTATCGCATTCAAGCTGAATCACTCCACAGTAAAAGTTGCCGAGGCGACTTGTCCACCCTCATCCAGCACCGTTAGCTGGTAGCTGCCGGCTTTACCTAAAGACACGTTGACGGTGTTTTGTGCGTTTTGTTGCGGCAGCGGTGCGCCGTCCAGGAACCACCAGCGTTGAATTCCGCGGCCTCCCTGCGAAGTGACGTTGACGTCGAGCTGACTTTTCCCCGGCAAACGATGAAACAACTGACCACTGCGTACTCCCGTCAAAAACAGAGGAACTGCACTGCCGTTATCCAAAGGTGGACAGTGGGGATCTGCGGCTGGCAATCGCTGCTGCCTGCGCTCAGATACAGGCAACCAGGGTTCCAGCGGTAACGGCCACAACACCACATTTTCAACTTTTGCCTGCCGGCAATCTGCAGCCACGCGCAAGCCTGCAGCATTTATCCATACAGGCTGTTGCAGCCCTGCAAGATTTTCCTGGCCTTCCGCCAGTAAAGTGGGCGGTGTCGTCCCTTCCAGGATCCAGCTTTGCTTACGCTGCCGGCAATTGCTGTCGCCTTCAGGTAACGCCTGCCCACCCGGCCAGCACAGCGCTCCGGCGGAGACCGTCGCAGGACGCGGATCGACCGGCATCCAGTTACCGCGAAAACCGGGTGTGGTCATCAGCAAATTATTGATTTGATTTAACACCGGTACGGCGCTGGCAAAGCCAAACTGCCCGGCAACCGGTGTCCCATCCGGGCGGCCAACCCACACGCCGATCAGATAGCGAGGATTGACGCCAATGGCCCAGGCATCCCGGTAGCCATAACTGGTACCGGTCTTTACCGCCAGCGGGACAACGCCCGGTAACAGGTTGTCTGCTAAGGGTTTAGCCTCCCCGGTAAGGATCCGCCTGACGATCCACGCAGCGCCGGGAGAGAGTAACGGCCTTTCCACCAGCGGTTGTTCCGGCATAAACCGTAATCCCGCCGCCAATCCTTTACGGGCAAAAGCGCTGTAGGCCGCAACAATCTGGTCCATGCGCGCGCCGGTTCCCCCCAGCACCAGGGAAAGGTTAGGCTCCGCGGCTGGCGGGAAGCGCAGCGTGAGACCCACATTACGCAAGCCGGCAGCCAAAAACTTCGGCCCGACAGCCTCCAGCAGTTGAACCGCTGGCAGGTTTAGCGAACGGTTTAGTGCTTCACTGGCGCTGACGGCACCGTGAAATCCAGTATCAAAATTACCCGGCCGGTAATCACCAAAGCGGCGCGGCACATCCTGTAACAACGATTCCGCGGCAATCAGCCCCTGATCAAGCCCCATGCCATAGACGAAAGGTTTTAATACCGATCCCGGTGAGCGGATGCTGCTGATCATATCAACATGGCCGAACCGGCTGTCATCGTCCAGATCCACCGAGCCCAGATAGGCCCGCACTTTCATCGTGGCATGATCGACCACCAGGATCGCCATTGAGGTGCGCGGCGGTAGCTGACTTTTCCAGCCTGACGCCAGCGCCTCTATCTGCCGTTGCATTGCAGCATCGACAGTTGAGACGATCTTTTGCTGACTGGACATCGCCAGCAAACGGCGGGAAAGCAACGGCGCCAGCTGTGGCATCTGCCTGGGCGCCAGCCAGACAGGCTCCTGATAAATTTCCTCAACCTGCTCTTTCGGCCAGACATGCAGAGCAACCATTCTCTCTAACACTTTATTTCGCGCGGCCTGTGCCCGCTCTGGCCAGCGATCGGGCCTCAACCAACTCGGTGCCTGGGGCAACACCGCCAGCAATGCGGCTTCACTTTTCGTTAACTGCGAAGGTGGCTTACCTAGCCAGGTCCAGCTTGCTGCGCCGACGCCTTCTACCGTGCCACCAAAAGGCGCACGGTTGAGATACAGCGTCAAAATGTCACGTTTTGACAGATGCCATTCCAGCTGCATGGCGCGCCATGCCTGCCAGAGCTTGCCGGTAAAGGTTCTCGGATGGGGATCAATTAGTCGGGCAACCTGCATCGTTAGCGTGCTGCCGCCGGAGATAATCTCCCCCCCGCGCAGATCCTGCCAGGCAGCACGGATAACCGAGAACGGATTGATCCCTGGGTGATACCAGAACCAGCGGTCTTCATAGGTGAGTAATGCTTGCAGATATTCAGGGGAGACGTCTTCAGGATTTACGGGATAACGCCAGACGCCTTGCGCATCAGCAAAGCGCCATAACGGCGTCCCGTCTTCCGCCACCACCACGCGGGCTGGCTGCAGCTCTTTCAGTGGCAAGGGCCACAGGCGATCCGCCAACATCAACAGCAAGGCGCAGACGATCGGAACGATTAGCCAGCGAGCATAGCGAAGCAGCTTATTCATTTTTCAAAGGGTGCCCGGCATTGAGCCAGGCACCTGTCACTTAGTGAATAGTCAGGCTGTCTGGCGTCGTTCCCAGCGCCCGCCATTGTGGAACATACATTGATTCCACCAGAGGAGGCGGCATCAGGTACTGACCCGGCGTCACCGCCCTTGCCAGATAAAGCAGGGTAACCGGGCGATAGCCATCCACATCCACCGCGGCAACAAAGCGATCGTCGCGGAACTCGATGTGCTTGATATTGGCCTGCTGCATATCCCCCATCAATTCCTGCACATCGGCGGCGCTCTCCTGCAGGCTGGCGCTGCTGTTCGCCAGGTTCTGGTTTTCCAGCTCAAGTCCCGCCGGCAGAAGATCGACCACCAGCGCATCCGGCACCCGGCGGTCTGCCCAGACCTTAAGGCTGACCAGCAGCAAATCACCGCTCTTAAGGTTTTCCAATGAGATCTCCTTGCCCTGAAGATCAAGATAACGTCGGGTGACATTCAGCACACTGTTGAAAGGCGCCGGCTTAGCCGTTGGGTAGCCAACCACGTCCAGTCGACTGTAAATGGCATCCGCAGAAGCGTTTTGCAACTGAACCCCTTCCGCCAGCTCTGGGAAGTTTAATGGCGTGGTCACCGGACCTTTACCATTGAGGGAACTGCCGTTGAGCGTGGCCTGCCAGGCCGAACCCGAAGCATCGGCGAGCGCCCTGCCCACCAGGAACAGGGCATTATTTTCCTGAGTAGAGAGCCAGCGCTTACCATTCAAATTCTGCGTTAACGTAAGCAATAAGCTGTCCTGCGCTTGAGGCAGCAGCTTATTCTCTGACAACAATACATAGATCATCGCCTGGTCGCGGATGTCGCTGCCGTAATCGCCCAGCCAGCTCTCTTTCTGGCTTCGCTGCGTCGCCAGTCCGAGGTTCAGGGCTTGCTCAGAACGCGGCCGATCGCCCATTAATTTCAATGCAACGCCCAGTTGCACCAGCGACAGCCCGGTTTTCGCCTGGCCTTGTTTATCGAACAGCGCACGCAGTGCGCCCAGTGGCGCTTTTTGCTGACGCGCAAGGACCAGCGCAGCATATGCCTGAACGCTAAAGCGGGAGGCAAAGCTATCCTGGCTGTAGTAAACCTCAATCTGTGAAGGGTCCTGCAGATAGCGCAGCAGGCGCTGGTCTGCATTTTCAATCACTGATTTTTCCACGCCATAGCCCATCTCGTTGGCCCGCACGAGGAAATCAGTGACGTAGGCCGTCAGCCAAAACTCTTCCGGACTCTCTTTGCTCCATAAACCAAAGCCGCCGTTTGCACGCTGCATTCCCGCCAGACGGTCAATGCCCAGATCGATGGAGGCCCGACGCGCTTCATCAGTGCTGGTCTTGATCCCCAGTGCCTTCAGCTGCAACTGATTGGTAAACAGTGAAGGATAGAGTCCGCTGGTTGTCTGCTCCAGACAGCCGTACGGGTAGGCGTAGAGTTCGGAAATATAGCGGGCAATATTCAGCGGGGGTTTATTGCTTAATACCAGCTGTCCCTGCAAGGTTTCTGTTGCCAGGCCGGTCAGCGCATCTGCCGGCAAGGCCCAGGGCTCACCCGCATGCAGCACGCTGCTATAGCTGCGCGTCACGCCCGACCAGGCTGGACGAACGCCAATTTTCCATTGCTGTTTCATCGGTTTGAACGCTTCATCCGGTAGCGACAGGCCGGTAATTTCCGTGCTAACGTCGCCATCTCCAAATCCTGCTGAGGCGGTGACGGGCAGGAACAGCGTTTTGCGTTCTCCTGCTTTCAGGATCACTGATTGCGTCCGCGGCTCATCCAGCTTAAGCAGACCGCCCGCACTGAACCCTATTTGCAGCGTTTGCGGCTGTGGGGTCAGGTTAGTCAGGTCCATCGCCAAACTGGCGCGGTCGCCACCCGCCATAAAGCGCGGCGTCGCCAGTTCACTGACTAACGGTGCCGCAACAACCACTTTCTTCTCTGCTGAACCAAAGTCGCTATCGCTCCAGGCCTGCGCCATTACGCGCAGTTCACCGTTGAACTCCGGTATTGGCAGCTCAAGCGTGCCCTCGCCATTGGCATCCAGCGTAACGGCCTGCAGCTGTTGGGCCACAATATTGACGTGAGTGACCGGTTTCTGTCCGCCACGGGTTAACGGATCTTCGTCATCGCCGTCACCACCGAAGCGCAGAGCCGCCAGGCGACCGCTGCCTTCAATCAGCTGACCGTAAACATCATATTGATCGGCGTTGTACCGCTTACGGCCAAAGAAGGCTTCCCACGGATCCGGCGTTTTGTAATCGGTAATGCTTAAGACACCGCTATCAACAGCTGACAGCAGCACGGTGATTTTTTGCGGTACCGGTCCCTGCGAAACGCCCGCTTTCACCTTCACTTTCAGCGTCTGCTGCGGGCGAATTTTCTCTGCGGCATCCAGGCTGAGGGACAAACGTCGGTTCTCTTGCGCCAGTGGAAGATGCAGTAAGCCTACCGCGCGTTTTGGTGTGCTTCCCTGGGTTTTATCCCCAGGGCGGATCACTAGCGCGCTGAGGTACAGGTCATGGCGTTTCCAGGCGTTATCAACCGGCACGTCAACATCCATGCCCCCTGCCGGGACGGTGATCTCCTGCCACCACAGTGGACCGTTACTGGACTCCACCATCAGATAGCCTTTACCGGCTGCCGGAGATTCAACGTGCACCCGCGCCTTCTCACCCGGCTTGTAGGCCGGTTTATCGAGCTTTAACTTGACCTGATCCGGGCGTAAAGCACCGGAACCATCGGTATTATCCTGCCAGCTGTAGCCCGCCCAGAAGCGCACGCTGCTGAGCACATTATTCTCCGGGTCACGCACTTCAAGACGGTAAGATCCCCAGTCCACTGGATATTCGACACGCGTGCTGCCGTCAGCGGCAATGGTGACGTTATGTTCATCTTCAACCAGATCCTTCTGATCGTAACGAGACTGCCAGCCCTCACTGTCTGAGAAGCTCCAGTAATAGTCGCGGCGTTCGTGAATCAAGCGGACAGTCAAATCCTTGGCAGCCAACTTCTGACCGCGACTATTGGCATACACCACATCAAAGGCGGCGGTACTGCCCTCTTCCACCATAGGCTGGCTGTGATAGCTGTCGCTGCGATAATCGTAAACATCCTTATTACCGAACAACGGGCGGATACCCGGTAATACCTCAGCAGGCCAGATCGCCTGAGAAGCACGGCGCGTAACCGGTCGGCCACCCGCCTCCAACAGGCTGGCCTGCAGAATAACGCTCAGCGGTGAATGCACCTCTTTCCAGCTTGATTCGGCCACCACGCTGCTGTTGCCCTCTGCATCCAGCTTGAGGTCAACTTCATCAAGCGTGCGTTTCAGCTCAGATTCATTGATGTCGCCAAACTGATAGCCTGGCAGGCTGGCGACGGCATCCCTCAGCGGGCGCAGGAACAGTTGTCCTTGCAGAGTGTTTCCGGCAGCCGGTGCACCATACAGATAACGGCCATTCACCTGGAAGGCAGCCTCTTCCTCCATAGTCTGCGGAAGTGGACTGCTTTTCAGGGTCAATGCCATGCGCTCTGGCATAAAGTCTTCTACGTTAAACGCCCAGCTTCGTTTGCGATTATCGCCGGTATTCAGTCGGAATGACCATTTGCCGGTTGTAGCCGACTCCGGCAAGGTGAAGCGGTATTGATAGAGGCCATTTTCTGGCTGCCAGACTAACGTGCGGGCAATTTCGCCATCCGGCTTAACCACTTCCAGCGTGAGCGGCTGAGGAGGCAACAGTTGGCCATCGGCATCACGCATCAGCGCATTGATCACCACCGTCTCCCCCGGGCGATAAAGGTCCCGCGGGCCAAAGATAAACACCTGCTTGTCATAACCCTCCGGGCCAGCCACCGCGAACTCTGCCAGATCCAATGCCGGACGCGTCAGATCCAGAAGCGTGGTTTGCTCACCCAGCTTTGCCAGCACGATTTTGGCTTTCGGGAAGCGGGCAAATTCAGCATGGCCCTGCGCATCTGCGGTCGCTTCTGCCAGAACATGACCTTTTTCGTCCAACAGGGAAAGCTGAGCACCAGGCAGAGCCGCCCCGCTTTCCAGGCTCTGGCTGAACAACGCCAGTGTTTCCGGGAACTGGTGCAGAGACAGGCCGATATCGCTAAGGGTGAACAGTGTGGCGGGATTGCTGTAGTTGTACGAACCGGCCTGCTTCATCACCGCCAGGTACACGCCAGGCTGTTTTAGCGCGTCAATGTTGCTGATCGGCAGCAGCATTTTTTCACGGGTATTGCGCTGCGGATTGAGATCAAAACGGCCGGTGTAGACCAGGTCGGCTTTAGTCAGCACATCCTGCGACTGCCAGCTGGAAAGTGTGTTGCCATATTGCCAGGACGCCAGGAAAGAAGGCAGTAAAGCCGGTTTTACCCGGAAGAAATCGACATCAATGTTGTTGATGTTGAGCGCCAGAACCGGCAACCCTTGCGTGACCTTAGTTGGCAGAAGTGAGCCACGGCTGGCAAAGCCAACCATCGGCTGCACGTCGCGCGTGGTTATTTTTTGCTGGAAGGCCTGCTCAAGGACAGCGCCGTTGGCGGCTTTTATCCCGCTATCAATCGAAACGGTTAGCTCTCGGGCAGGTTCAAGATGGCGAAAACGCAGTTCTTTTCGCGAGGGTGAAAGCTCCCATCCCCCCTCTACAGCACCGGTTTTGGTATCGATAAGATGTAACTGGCTGGCGTAATTCTGCCGATCGTCCAGCGGGATAGAAAACGTCAGCACCAGCGTGGCGGATCCATCCAGTTGCACTTCGGAAGCATCAATAAGCGTTAAGGATTTTCCCGCATCACGTTTGGCTTCAGCCGCTCTCTGCGCATCGCTCAATAATGGGGGCTTGCTGGCTGGCGCCTTATCTGACACGCTCTGGCTGGCCGGTGTCGATGCGTTTTCTTCTTTTTGATCGCAACCACCTAACAGCAGCAGCGTGAGAAAAGCCGCAACACCTATTCCATTCCGTTTAACGTTCATCATGACTCCATGGCCAGCACCCGATAATTGAGGTGCACAGTATGACCTCAGCAGGGGCAAAAAAAAGCCTGTTTTTTTCACTTTTAGCAACATTTCGCAAAGTTATTCAGGGCCATTCAGCCAACGACATCAGAATTGCGTGCTGCATTCAGATTCTTACGCAATATCATCCTGATAGTGCGGAACATCTTGTGAAGGAAGAACAGCGCGGTACACTGGATCTATCGTTCTTTCATGTCCCAACGCGAGGCCGCTATGACATCCTCTTTCTTTGTTACCGCCGACTGGCTGGCTGAACACCTTTCGGATCCCGATCTGCAAATTGTAGATGCACGCATGTTGCCGCCAGGCATGGAAAACCAGCGGGACATCAAGGCTGAATATCTGGCAAAACACCTGCCTGCCGCGCCGTTCTTCGATATCGAAGCCCTTTCGGATCACACCAGCCCTTACCCGCATATGTTGCCGAGGGCGGAAACCTTTGCCGTTGCAATGCGTGAGTTGGGTGTCAACAGCGACAAACACCTGGTGGTTTACGACGAGGGGAATCTGTTCTCTGCCCCACGCGCCTGGTGGATGCTGCGCGAGTTCGGCGTGGCGAAGGTGTCGATTCTGGCTGGCGGATTAAAAGCCTGGGAAGAGGCGGGATATGTGCTGGAAACCGGCGAAGTTGAACTGCCCGAGGCGGAATTTGACGCCCGCTTTGATAGCAAACTGGTGAAACGTCTGACCGACGTGCTGTTAATCAGCCATGAAGGTGGCGCGCAGATTGTGGATGCGCGGGCCGCTAACCGTTTCAAAGGAGAAGTGGATGAACCTCGTCCCGGCCTGCATCGCGGACGTATTCCTAACAGCCTGAATGTGCCGTGGAACTCGTTGGTTGAAGATGGTCAGTTGAAGTCGCCTGAGGCGCTTGAAGAAATATTTAGCCAGCAAGGCGTTGATCTCACCCAGCCGATCGTCACCAGCTGTGGCTCCGGCGTGACGGCAGTAGTGGTGATCCTGGCGTTGACCACGCTGGGCGTGGAAAACGTTAAGCTGTATGACGGCTCCTGGGGAGAATGGGGAAGCCGGGACGATCTGCCCATCGCCGTCGGCTGATTGGCGCGGATAAAAAAGGCGGGGCAACCAGGCTGCCCCGCCTTTTTTCACATTAAGCCGACCAAATGACCTTAAGCCGGCTTGTTGTTCGCCTTAAACTGACGCAGGAAGCTGCCCCACTTGCGTTCATAGAACGGCGTGATATGTGCGGTGAAAAAGTGGCTGATGCCTTTGTCGTTTTCCACCACTTCGCAAATATCCACCGGCTCATCGTCCAGCAGCGTATCCGTCGCCACACTGCCCGCCGCCTGAATAATCGCCTCGATATCGCTGTCCGCTTCAATGCCAATCAACAGATTTGGCCGATCCTCTGCCGCTTCTTTGATATGCGCGACATACGCCCGACGCACCTGCTTATATTTCGCAAACAGCTGGGTCAGGGAATCAATCATCTGCGCCGGCGGTTCAGCAATCTCAGACAGTAACAGCGAGGTTCCCCCCTCCAGCACCGTTTGCTGGCTAAGCGCATTCGCGCCTTCGCCCAACAGGCTGGTGATTTCTCGTGGCGAGAACTCTTTCCCTGTCGGCAGCTTAGGGTTGAGAAACAACGTTTCTCCCACCGTCATTTCAAACAGGGTACGTACCGGCATCACCAGGAAAGGCTGCTCTTCAGTGACCGCCTGCTCCATCGCTTCTACCGAAGTAAAGAAGGGAATGATGCTGGTACCGTCGTCTTTTTCCCAGTGCTGCAGGTCCACCTGAGATTCAGCGGTGACCGCCTGTTCTTCCGGACTTTCGCCCGGTACCCAGACGCTGGCGTCCATCAGCAGAGTAAAAAATTCAGGACGATGAGCAGGCTCAGTCGCGGCCAGTTTTAGCACCTCTTCAAGGCGCTGATTGGTTTCATTCATCGTTTCGGTCCAGGCTTATTTCAGCAGCATATTGGCGACGGTACGCACGCCTAAACCTGTCGCGCCGGCAGCCCACTGATCGACAGCACCTTTACGATAGGTTGCTGAACAGTCGATGTGCAGCCAGCCCTGCTGATAGTTCTTCACAAAGTGCGACAGGAAGGCAGCCGCAGAGCTGGCACCGGCAGTATGTGACGGCGCAGCGATGTTGTTCAGATCGGCAAAGTTGGATGGCAGGTAACCACGATGGAATTCAGCCAGCGGCAAGCGCCAGAACGGCTCGTTCTCATCCGTTGCACTGCCAAGCAGTGACTGAGCCAACTGGTCATCAAAGCTGAACAGCGCGTGGTAATCATTACCCAGTGCGGTTTTCGCCGCGCCAGTCAGGGTGGCGGCATCAATCAGCAGTTCAGGGTTTTGCTCGCTGGCATCAATCAGGCCATCAGCCAGCACCAGACGCCCTTCAGCATCGGTATTCATCACTTCTACGGTTTTGCCGTTGCGGTATGTGATGATATCGCCCAGACGGAAGGCGTTGCCGCTGACCATATTGTCGGCGCAGCAAAGATAGAGTTTGACGCGTTTGGCCAGGCCCCGGCTGATAGCCAGTGCCAGAGAGCCGGTTAACGTCGCCGCGCCGCCCATATCTGACTTCATCGAATCCATTGAACCGCTTGGCTTGAGGCTGTAGCCGCCGGTATCAAAGGTGATGCCCTTGCCCACCAGGCACGCAAACACCGGCGCGTTCTCATCACCGGTTGGGTTGTAATCCAGCGCCAGCAACGCCGGACTGCGGGTAGAACCGCGACCAACGGTATGCAGGCCCATATAGCCCTGCTTACGCAGATCTTCGCCTTTGGTAATGCGGTAGCTGACTTTATCGCTGCCTGCACCACACAGCAGATCAACGGCACGCTGAGCCAGTTGCTCAGGGCTCAGGTCTTCCGCTGGCAGGTTGATGGTGTCGCGAACCCAGTTGATGATATTCATGCGGCTGTCGAATTCCGCACGGTCGCTGTCATTCAGCGTGGCCCACTCAACGGTGCGCTGCCCTTTCGGCCCACGATAACCCTGCCAGAATGCCCAGCTTTTTTCCAAATCCCAGTCGCCACTCAGGCTGACATGACGGATGCCCTGCGCATCAATTTTACGCGCTGCGCGCTGGATGGTCGCCAGCGCATCGCTGCCGGTCAGATGAATGGTCATCCCGCTGTCATTGCTGGTCAGGGTCGCTTTTTCGCCCCAACGCGCATCCGCCGCTGCCGTTGACAGTGTTATTTTCATTGGTGTGGTTGTCATCGCATGGCTCCTTCTAGAGTTTATTATTTGGTCCGTCCTTAAAAACGGTCGGTCACTACAATAAACCTTTATTTGCGTTCGTCTAATCAGACTTGCAGAAATGAGAGCAAACGGACTGAAAAAGTGTTCAGTCCGGTGGAGAGTCGTAGAGGGAAAATACTGTTAATTCAACGAGAAGTCGTTGCTGTCTGGCTGTTAGCTTTGAATGCTTTCCACTCCGGGGAAAGCTCGCGCAGGCGGCCAATCGACTTCTGCACCAGCTGAATCGCATAGTCGATCTCTTCTTCGGTGGTAAATCGGCCCAAAGAGAAACGCAGCGAACTGTGTGCCAGTTCATCGTTAAGCCCCAACGCGCGTAGCACATAGGAAGGCTCAAGGCTGGCAGAGGTACAAGCAGAACCTGACGACAGCGCGAGATCTTTTAGCGTCATAATCAGCGACTCACCGTCGACATAATTAAAGCTGACGTTGAGAATATTTGGCGCACCCGCCACCAAATCGCCATTCAGATAGACTTCTTCGATTTCACTAAAGCCGGCCCACAGTTTGCTGCGAAACGCGCTCAGGCGAGCCATTTCCTCAGCCATCTCTAGTTTAGCGATGCGGAACGCTTCGCCCATGCCGACAATCTGATGCACTGGCAGCGTCCCGGAACGCATACCGCGCTCATGACCGCCGCCGTGGATCTGCGCTTCCAGACGGATACGCGGTTTACGGCGAACATACAGACCGCCGATGCCTTTAGGGCCGTAAATTTTATGCGCGGAGAATGACATCAGATCGAGGGGGATCTGGTTGACATCGACCGGCATTTTACCGACGCTTTGCGTTGCATCGACATGGAACAGAATTCCGCGCGCCTGGCAAAGCTCAGAAATTTTGCCAATGTCCTGCACCACGCCCGTTTCGTTGTTCACGTGCATGATCGACACCAGGATGGTGTCATCGCGCATCACCGACTGCAGCAGATCCAGGTCGATCACCCCATTACTGCCTGGTGCGAGGTAAGTGACCTCGAACCCTTCACGTTCCAGCTGAATACAGGTGTCCAGCACCGCTTTATGCTCGGTCTGGCTGGTGATGATGTGCCTGCCCTTCTCCTGACAGAAATGAGCAATGCCTTTGATCGCCAGATTATCGGATTCGGTCGCGCCGGAGGTGAAGACGATTTCGCGCGGATCGGCGCCAATTAATTCGGCCACCTGATTACGGGCGATATCCACCGCTTCTTCGGCTTGCCAGCCAAAACGGTGAGAACGGGATGCGGGATTACCAAAGGTGCCGTCGAGCGTCAGGCACTTGATCATTTTCTCGGCTACGCGAGGATCGGCAGGGGTGGTTGCAGCGTAATCAAGGTAAATCGGAACCTTCATTGCTTTTGAACTCCATACATCATGCTAAATGTAAGTCATTCAATGCGACCCGATAAGGTTATCACCCTGCCGCTACCGGCTGAAACTATCAGCCAGTGGACGGCAGGAGACAGGTTCGCGTTAGCGACAATCAGGCACGCAGATTGACGTTAATGGTTTCATGCACGCGGCCAGTGGACACGCGCGCTTTTTCAGTATTGTTCTGACGGTCAGCCACTTCCAGGATTTCCTGGTTGTTGACCAGCTCAGCCAGTGAAATGTTGTTCAGGAAGTCGCTGATACGCTCGCTCAGGTCACGCCACAGCACGTGAGTCAGGCAGCGTTCGCCACCCTGGCAGCCTTCTTTACCCTGACACTTAGTCGCATCAACGGATTCATCAACCG
>LIDZ01003433.1_pt1 | contig 14240 bp, 6 predicted proteins | sample 644651 | NCBI WGS metagenome assembly LIDZ01 (sample SAMN03856242, study PRJNA289617) | food metagenome | isolation source: wine grapes on drying loft during traditional withering process | host: Vitis vinifera cv. Corvina | place: Italy: Gargagnago di S. Ambrogio di Valpolicella | collected 2014-01 | reverse complement strand
TTGTTTCAAGTTCCTGAGTAACATCTATTGCAGCCAATACCTTCTGGTCAACTTTCCCATTTTGTGTAATGGGCATCTTATCCAATTGTATTATATAGTTAGGCATCATATAAAGTGGTAATTTCTTTGATAATTTTTCCTTTAATTTTTTAGTGGTTATTTCAGAATTTGTAGTTACATATGCACATATATATTTGTTGTTGTTTTTATCATTTCTACTTGTAACAATAGCTTCTATTATTTCTTTTTGATCTAATAAATTTCGTTCTATTTCACCTACCTCTATTCTGTATCCTCTTATTTTTATTTGATTATCCATTCTTCCTAGATACTCTATATTTCCATCAGGTAGCCATCTTGCCAAATCTCCTGTTCTATACATTTTCTTTCCAATATAAAAAGGATTATCCATAAAACTTTCTACAGTTGATTTTTCATTATTCAAATATCCTCTGGCTAAACTCTCTCCTCCAATACATAATTCTCCTGCTACCCCTATTGGTACCAATTGGTTATTTAAATTTACAATATAACATTTTACATTGCCTATAGGTTTACCTATAGGTATATTATTACATTGCTTAGTTACCACAAAACTTGTAGTAACTACCGTACCTTCCGTTGGTCCATAATTGTTTACCAATTTATAGCTTTGCTTTTTATATGTATTAAGTTTATCTGCTCCCGTTAATAATATTCTTAATGAATTATTTTTTAGCTTCATAAATTGTTCGCACAACTGAGTTGGTAGAAAGCTTATTGTTATATTGTTCTTGTTATAAAATTCATTAAGTTTGATAACATTTAATCGTATTTCATTTGGAATTATAAATATAGCCGCACCTCTGATTATATAAGGTAATATTTCCCACACAGATGCGTCAAAACTAAATCCAGCATATTTCGTTGCCTTATCGTTTTGCGTGACATTAAAGCATGTATTATGCCAGAAGCATAAGTTTACCAATGATTTATTTTCTACCATTACACCCTTAGGCTTTCCTGTAGACCCTGATGTATATATTACATAAGCTAAATTTTCTGGTCTACTAACTATTTTCAAGTTACTTTTTTCCCTTTCATATATCAAACTATTTTCTAAGTTTATAATTTCACAACCATGATTTATTCTCCCAATAAATTTACTTTGTGTTAATATTATATTTGCTTTACTATTCTCTAGCATATACTCTATTCTGTTATCTGGATATTCTGAATCAATTGGTAGATATGCCCCACCGGCCTTCAGTATTCCCAATATTCCTACTATCATTTCCAGTGAACCTTCTACCATTATTCCTACTATGATTTCTCTAACTACTCCCTTTTCTTTTAATACCCTTGCTAAAGAATTTGCTCTTTCATTAAGCTCTTTGTAGGTTAATTGCTCATTGCCAAATACCACCGCAATATTATTAGGTGTTCTCTCAACTTGTTCTTCAAATAATTCGTTTATGTTTTTTCCTTTACTATATTCCTCTTTTGTATTATTAAATTGATATAATATCCTGTTCTTTTCCTCCACGGTGAGTATTTCTATTTCTGACATCTTTATATCTGCATTTGTGGTTATAATTTTCAGTATATTTTTGTAATGATTTATCATTCTCTCTATTGTTTCTTTTTTAAACAAACTTGTACTATATTCTAAGTCAACATTTATTGTGTCTTCTTTTTCGACTACTATTAAACTCAAATCAAACTTTACTAGATTAGATTTTAATTGAATTTCAGCATTTTCATTATTTTCACTATTTATATACATGTTTTGAACTGTAAACATAACATCAAACAATGGATTTCTACTTACATCTCTTTTTATATTTAATTTACCAATTAGATCTTCAAATTGATATTCGCTATTTTTAAAATCATTTATTGTATTCTTCTTTACCTCTTCTAAGAATTTCCTATAAGTCTTATTACCATTTGGATAATTTCTAAGTGCTACAGTATTTACAAACATTCCCACTATGTTTCTAAATTCTGCCTTTGCTCTTCCAGCCTCTGCAGTACCCACTATAATGTCTTCTTGACTGCTGTATTTTGATAATAATATATTTAAAGCTGACAAAAATACCATATACAGTGTTGTTCCTGTTTCTCTTGCCATATAGTTAATCTTTGATGTCAATTTCTTACTTACTGTAAAACTTATTTTATTTCCTTCAACTTTTCTAATTATAGGCCTTTCATAATCAGTGATTAAATTTAGTATAGGTATTTCACCTTTAAACCTGTTCACCCAATACGCTTCTTGGCCTTTTACCATTTCTTTTTCCTTTAATCCATTTTGCCACTCTGAATAGTCCTTATATTGAAATTCCACCTCACCTAATTTTTCACCTCTATAAAGCCTCTTAAACTCGTCCATAATTATAATATTTGATACACCATCAAATATTATGTGATGAAAATCCATGAGAAATATATAGTTGTTTTCTTCTGTTTTTATAAGTTCACTTCTTAATAAAGGTGCTTTTGCTAGGTTAAATGGTTTTATAAAGTCACCTATTTCCTTTTTTATATCCTTTTCATACAATTCTTTATACTTAAAATCTAATTTCCATTGTTTTAGTACCTTTTGAAGTATTTCCCCATCTATGATTTCAAAGCTTGTCCTTAATGCTTCATGCCTGCTTATAAGGCTGTTTAATACTTCTTCCACTTTTTCTTTATCCATTTTCTCTTTTATTTCTACAATCATCGGAATATTATATTCCAAACTATTTTTATCTATTTCCCACAATGTATATATTCTTTTTTCTGCAGATGAAGCCTTATAATATTTCTTCTCTTCTGTCTTTTTAATTTCTATATATTGTTTTTTATCCAATTTTTCAGCTAGTTTACTTAACATTTTTATAGTTGGATTATTAAATATATCCCTAACACCTACATCTATTTCCAATTTCATTTTTATCTCAGATATAGCTATTAATGCCTTTAATGAGTGTCCTCCTAAATCAAAGAAATCGTCGTTTATTCCTATAGTTTTTCTTTCTAATACTTTTTCCCATATGTTTACAAGATTCTTTTCTGTATCATTTCGTGGTGCTTCATATTCTTGCTGCATATCGTTTGTATCATCTATTTTGGATAGTGCTTTTATATCTATTTTCCCATTAAGTGTTAGTGGTATTTTTTCAACTCTTATGTAAGATGAAGGTAACATATATTCTGGTACCTTACTCTTTAGGTAGCTTTTTATTTTAAGTAATAGTTTTTTTTCTAACTTACCTTTTACAGGATTATTACAATATTTTCCCCAATCACAACTGAGTGTATTGCTATCTTTCCAAGATGGTAATGCATAGTTATTTTCTTTAGTATACATTGCTTTATCCATAAATATTACATTATAATATCTGTCATTTCCATCTCCTGCACAAATAACTTCAGTAATATAATCTTCATTATTTATTTTAAAGAATTCTTCAGGCTCAACTCCATTGTTATCTAATTCGTTATTTACTGCTTTATTTAATTCTCCAATATTTTTAAAATATTGTCCATTAGCCAATATTTTTTCTTGTTTTAATACTTCCTCTAATCTAGCGTTTGGAACATTCTTAACTTTAAGTATTTTAGGCTTTTCTTCTACAAGAATCTTATTTATTGCATCCACACTTAATTTATTGCTACTCCAATCGATGGCAGTATCAACCTCATCTTTTATTACTGGATCTATTTCTGAATTTATATGAAGAATAGCATCATATCTGAATTTAGTTAACTCATTATGACTATTGCCACGCTTATATCTAATTTCTACATGAGTAATTTGAGACAAGGACTGCTTTAATGCATAAAAAAACATAGGATTAATAGTTAATTCCTTTTCATTTAAAACAGATTTAACTATTCTATTTTTCAACAAATCTATTCCAGTATCATTAGATAATTGATATATTGATATAGACGTATAAAATGCTTTTAAGAGAGAATAATTTCTTATATCTCCAAGAAATATCACTCCTCTACCATTTATTTTACTGATAGAATCTTTTATTACATTAATTAAATAATGAATGTTAGGGAAATATTGTATTACAGAATTTATAATTACAGTATCAAAGTCATTTTCTTTAATTTTTGAAAAATCTTCTGCACTACTGCTAATAAGTGTAACCTTATCTTTAATATTTTCTTTCTTTCTAATAACATTCCTAACATATTCAATTGCTTTATTAGAAATATCTGTTCCGTAATATTTTTTGCATTTATCTGCTATACCAAAAATCAACATACCAGATCCACAACCTATTTCCAATAAACTATTTGGTTTTAGGGAAAGTATACGATCTATCGTGAATTTAAGCCATTCTTGCATTTCCTCATTTTTAATATTTTTACCGGTATAACTACTTTTCCATCCTATTGTATTAAAAGTAAAATTATTTGTGTCATATTCTTCACTATACACATCTTCACATAAGCTTTTCCATTCAGAAATTTGTTGTTTTTGTATATCTTCACTCTTAGTGTATTTATCATCGTTAACTACGATATATGCAACTAATTTTAATTCTCTACTACTATCTTGCCTAGCTAATACCGCACTTTCTTTTACTTCATTACATTGATTTAGCAAATTTTGAATTTCTCCAAGCTCTATTCTAAATCCTCTTATCTTAACTTGACTATCTATTCTACCTAAGTACTCTATGTTACCATCTTTTAGCCACCTACCAAAATCTCCAGTTTTATACATTATATTTCCTGGTCTAAATGGATCTTCCACAAATTTTTCTTTTGTGATTTCTTCTCTATTTAAATAGCCTCTAGCTAAACTATCTCCAGATACACATATTTCACCTTCTACCCCTATTGGCGCTAAATTATTATTTTCATCCACAATGTAAGTTCTTAGATTATTTATTGGTTTTCCTATTGGTACTGCATCCAATTTCGCAGCATTATCATTGTAATGCCATATGCTAGAACAAATTGTAACTTCAGTTGGTCCATATGCATTTATATACTTTACTTTATTACTCCACTTATTTAATAATTTTTTATCTATTGGTGACCCAGCTGTAATTAATAGTCTTAAAGTTTTAACTTCACTGCTATCCAAACTATTTAAATATGCTGGTGGCAAAGTGGCAACCGTTATTTTGTTACTATTTAAGTAGTCTTGAAATTTTATGTAATTCATGGTTGTTTCTTTTTGGGGTATATTTAGTTGTGCACCATTTAACAAAGCCATTGTGATTTCCCACACAGATGCATCAAATGAAAAGCTTGCAAATTGTAATATCCTATCATGTTCACATATTTGCATCTCATTTTTAAACAGGACTTTTAAGTTGCTTACTCCTAAATGGCTTATCATTACTCCTTTAGGTTTTCCCGTAGTACCCGAAGTATATATAATATATGCCAAATTTGCTGCTTTACTTGCTATTGGTAAATTTTCTTTATTTTCTTCGAATAAATTTGAACTTTGTAAATCTATAGTTTCACCATTGTAACCTTTAATTTCGTACTTCTTCCCTTGTGTCAATAATACTGATGCGCCACTATCTTGAAGCATATATTCTATTCTGTCTATTGGATAATCTGGATCTATTGGAAGGTACGCTCCACCTGCTTTTAATACCCCAAGCATTGATATTATCATTTCTGTGGATTTCTGAGCTAATATTCCTACTATTTTCTCTTTATCCACTCCACTTTTCCTTAAGACTCTTGCAAAAGAGTTGGCTCTTTCATTTAATTCCTTATATGTGATTTTCTTGTCTTTAAAAACTACGGCTATATTATTAGGTGTTTTTACTACTTGATTTTCAAACAACTCCTGTATTGTCTTTTCTTTTTCGTATTCAACATCTATATTATTAAAATCATATAGTATTTTTCTCTTTTCCTCATCACTAATAATTTTACATTCATCAGTAGTTAAATCATATGTATTTACACTATACGGTTTATCTGCAACTTTTTTCATACTCATCCCCCCAAAATATTTGACATTATGTATTCATTCAATTATTAAAATCATGTTGTTTTATACTTCATACTAGCATTTAATATATGATCATCTTAACTTATAATAAAGTGCTTTCAATTAAACTTATAATTTTATCAACATTATCGTTAATAAAGAAATGTCCTCCTTTGAATGTAACTATCCTTGTATTTTTTGAAGAATACTTTCTCCATTCATTTAGTTCTTCAAAAGTTATTTTGTCTTCTCTACCGCTCAAGATGGTTATATCACATTGTATAGATTTATTTTTCTCCATATATTCATGTGTTTCCAGTATTCTAAAATCATTTCTTAATATTGGAATTACTAAATTATAAAGTTCTTTATTTTCAATTACTTCAATTGGTGTACCACCAAGCTTTATAACTTCACTCATAAATTCAGAATCAGGAAGTTTATGCATAATTCCATTTTTTTTATGGCACTGTGGTGCCTTGCATCCCGAAAAGAATATGCATTTTGGCACTTTACCACCATTTTCAATTATTTTATAATATAACTCAAAAGCCAGCATGCTTCCCATACTATGTCCAAAAATCGCGTATTCTTCATCTACTATTTTGTCTTTTATGTTCATATATACATCGTCGACTGCCTCTTCAAAATCAGTATAAAATCCATCATTATATCTAGATCCCCTACCCATTAATTCAACTGGTTGTAATTTTATATTACTGTCTAGTACACTCTTCCACTTATGATATGCAACACTGGATCCGCCTGCATAAGGTAAACAAAATAATATCATCTTTCTCACCTTTACTTTAATATTTTAGTGGTTTTTGGTATATATTTTTAATTATTTAAATGAATAACATTTTTTTTTATAATTGGCACTGTTAATTCTTCTCAAGATCTTCATTACAGTCTAGATGCAATACAAATTCATCTAGATACGCTGCAAATTCTGCAATACTTGGCTTCTTTAAAACTTCTTGCATATCTATTTTCTTATCCATTGTAGTACTTATAATATTTACTACCTTCATTGCTATTATGGAATCTCCACCTAAATCAGAAAAATTATCAAATATATTAATTTCATAAAATCCAAGAGACTCAGCCCAAATACGTGCAACCATTTTTTCAGTGCTAGTATAAACTTCATCCTTTCTTCCTTTAACCTTTACCTCTGCAAATTCGTTATCACCATATCCTTCCCTTTCTTGAATAACGTATTCTGCATCATCCAAAGAAGTATCTCTTTCAAAAGTTCCGTCACTTTCACCAACTATGACTGATAAAACAGAATGTTGGTTTTCGGAGCTATCCGAATACAGGTCTCCAAATGCATTTACATTTTTAAATCCAATACTTCTTAATAAACTTTTCCAAAGATTACGGTCTAAAAGTGGAGAGTATTTAATTCTTACTTCTTCATCCTCAAATGCCCACCATCCAGATGTTAATCCAAATGTAAGTGTTGTAAAATCTTGAACTCTTGTCACTTCATTTAAAATTAAAATTCCGTTTGTCCTAAGTAGCTTCTTAACCTCATTTAAGGAGTTTTTCAAATTACGCATACCATGGATAACATTTGCAGCTATAATAATATCAAACTCTCCTTGATTAAAGCCCTGACTCTCTATTGTTTTTTCCATATTTAGTGGTCTGAATTTAATGAAAGGATACTTTGCAGCATAATTTTTTCTTCCATAATTAACAAATCCTAAAGAAATATCTGTATAATAATATTCAATATTATCTGAAAATTCACTTATCTCTGTGAATATATACTCACTAGTTCCTCCTGTACCTGCGCCTATTTCAAGTATTTTAAATTTAATCTGTGAATCCTTATTACTATTTAATTTTTCCTCTATATATTTTCTCGTACTTATGGCAACTAATTCATTAAAGTAATTAACACCTCTATTTCCTTGATATATATCTCCTACTAGATCCATTGAATAATTTGGGAACATTATTGAAAGAGCCGATGTTTTGCCTGTGAGTATTTCATCATAGTTGCCAACACAATTTTCAATTAATTTAAAATAAGCCTCCATATCACTATATTTCTTTACTACATAGTTTTTAATATTCTCAAGGTTTTTAATATTATAAATAGTTTCACTACTATTTACTAATTCACTTGCATTAATTATGTCATCCTTAATCTCTACAAAACTAGCCTTTTCAAGTATATTCATTAATGCCATAAATAGTTTTCTATAAAAATCTACAATACCAAGCTCCTTAATAAGTGTATCTTTATGATAGCTTATACCAGGTTGTGACAGTATACCCATACTTTTAAAAACTTTAAGCAGCATAAATCTTCCATAATCTTCAATCAAAGAAAATACATCCTCTTTTTTATTGCCATGTTCACTTTCATCGATGCTAGTCTCAGCTACCAACTTTGATCTTTCAAATTCCCGCATTTTCTGAATAACTCTATCTACAACTGAAAAATCCTGCTCTTTTAGCTGATGAGTTACAATAACCTTTTCTTTATTATTATTTTCTTCAAGTGTTTTATAATGGCTCAACTCTACCCAGTAACGTGTTTTTTCAAAAGGATATAGTGGTAACATGACTCTCTTTGTTTCCTTTTCTGAATAAATTAATCCCCAGTTTATATCTGCACCTTTAACATATTTACTACATATTTCTTCAAATAATTCTTGACATTCTTTATGTGAAGAAACTGTTTCTCTTATCTTTGAATTGATAGCTAAACCAAGCTGTCTTTTTTCACCTTCAGTGATTTCTCCAGCATTTTTCTCATGTTTTGTGCTACTAACAATTTTATGTCCACCATAATATACTCCATGGATCTCATTATTCTCAAAACCTTTTTCGCTAAGTATATTTATTTTCTCTCTAAGATCTTCAATGCTCTCTATAATCATAGCAATCCTAAATTCATAATGTCCTCTTCCTACGCAAGAAGTAAAACATATATCGGAAATACTTTCATCATGATTCCTATGTAAGTATTTTTTATAGTTTTCTATAATATCTATAAGAGCTTCCTTAGTTTTGCAAGATAAAACAAATATGGAAACTTCCCCATTTTTAACAAATTGTAATTTATCATTATATGGTGGTTCCTCAACTACTATATGGCAATTTGTTCCTGTAAAACTAAAGCAACTTATTCCTGCCCTGCGCACTTCACTAGATTTTTTCCAAGGGGTTAGCTTGTCCACAACATACACAGATGAATCACTAAAATTCACATATGGATTAGGCTCCTGATAATTTATGGTTGAAGGTATAAGCTCATTTTTCATACCAAGTATTACCTTAAACAGCGAAGCCATTGCAGAACAAGAAACCAAGTGCCCAATATTTCCTTTAACAGAACCTATTCCACAAAAATTTTTTTTCTTTGAATGCTCTCTAAAGGCGTTATTAATACCACTAATTTCAATTGAATCACCAATAACTGAACTTGTTCCATGTGCCTCAATATATGATATCGTTTCTGGATTAATCTTTGCATCCTGCCATGCTCTTAGTAACAAATCTTTATGCGCCTCAGCACTTAAAGCAGTAATAGCATTGGATGAAGCACCATTATTATTTACTGCACTTCCTTTTATTACAGCATAAATATGATCACCATCTTCAATTGCATCTTTTATCGGTTTTAAAAGTACGACTCCAACACCTTCACCCCATAGTGTACCATCAGCATTTTTATCAAATGGTCTTACTATTCCCTTATTAGATTCCACACCACCAAACATATCATTTTCTTGTACTGGAAACAGCAACAAATTTACTCCTCCTGCTAAAGCCATAGTACATTCCTTATCTCTCAACGCTCTACACGCGTTATGCAATGCAACTGCAGAAGATGAACACCCTGTATCGATTACCATACTTGCACCACGAAGGTTTAATAAATGTGAAACCTTCGTAGCCTGCATGCCTGACCATGAACCTGTCATTGCAAGAAAACTTGGTCTGTCAATCTCATTTAGATATGAAAATCTTAATTTTGGAGTATGATCAACTCCGACAAAAACGTCTGTTCTACTACCACCTAAGCTGTCTCCTCCATATCCTGCATCTTCCATAGCTTCATATGCCCCCTGCAAGAAGAGCCTTTGATATGGATCCATCATCGTAGCTTCTTTTGGAGAAATCTTAAAAAAACCAGCATCGAATTTATCTATTTCATCAAGATAACCAGCCTTTAAGTATGGATTTTTTTTAAGTTTTTGATCTTTAGATAGAAATAAATCTGTATCTTCTCTCCTTAATTTTGGGAAACAGCCTATTTTACTTTTACCATTTTTTAAAACCTCCCAATAATCATTGATATTATTTACTCCTGGAAGCCTTAATGACAACCCTATAATGGCAATATCCTTGTTTTGCTTAACCTCACTCTTATTATTAAGTGCACTTAGTATACTTTGTGCCAAATCCTTGTTCATTTTTCCGTCCTTTACCATACCAAGAACCTGTTTATTTATTTCATTTATATTTTTATTCATCTTATCCTCCCTCTATTTTTTATTCATCTTCCTTTATCATACTGCCATCAATGGATCCCATTACATCTTCTACTGAGATTAATCCACCTTCCAAATCATCTAACAATTCTTTAAATTTCATTTCTGAAAACTCTTCCTCTGATTCTTCATCTATTTCCCTACTACTGGATTTTTTAGTTAATATACCAATTTTTCTATCAATGTATTTTGCAAGATCTACCACTGTTGAATATGTAAAAATGTCAGATATATCAACTATCCCAGTGTATTGTTTTTCTATAATCATTAAAAGATTAGTTGCAAGCATTGAATTTCCGCCCATAGAATTAAAAGCCCCATAGACATCAATTTCTTTCAAACCTAAAACAGTAGCATATGCGTATGCTATATTTTTTTCTACATCCGTATATTCTCCATTTTTACCAATAATAACTGTTGCATTCCTATTAATTTCTTTTTCCAGTTCCATTGAAAAATCACTCCTCATCTTATATATAGATTTTACATTTTAATATATATTTCATATATATCCCCATATATGTTTTATTTATTTTCCCAATAAACCTTTTAACTTAAGACAAAAAAGGATAAAATGTTTTTCAATTTGTACTTATTTCCACAATATATGCAAATTTTCTTTATATGTATAAATTATACATATATATTTTAGTAATGTCAAATGCTATTTATATTTATAAATGAGCGAATTTGATAACATAAGTAACTTAACCGGGATTTATCATGATTTGAAATTATATAACAGTCTATGTTGAAAATTATATATAATCTCAATTTCTTAACTCTTTATGTTGAAAGCTATTTTTATTTGCATAAATATGTGTAACAATTCAAATAGCATATATTTGAATTGTTACACATATAGACTTTCTCCTTGTTTTTTACAAAAACAGTGTTGTTATATTTTTACAAACAAATAAATCATTAAATCAATTTAATGAGGGGATTGCTTGAATTTTATTTAGTATATTCCAAAATACCTTTTTATATGGACAACAGCTACATATCTTAAACTTCAAATATTGCCCACCCTTTATTTTTTGGGCAGCAATTTTAATTAACTTTGTACGAATAGTTGCAATTGTCATAGCTTTCATAGGTGTTTTATCTAAGCAAATATTTTTGAACCAGTTATTGAAATTATATGCTAGCACCATTTCTTTAAGTTTGTTTGTATTAGCACAAAATCTGTACTGCTCATATTATCAATAGACAGACCTAGTTTTCCTTCATTGGTAAAGTTTTACATAATATCTCCGTTACATTAGAATTTTACAACTAATTCTGGAAATAATGACATGTTTGTAACAATAAAAATATAGTTATAACACATTTGCCCTTCGGGCTTGGTTATAGAAGTTATTATTTTAGCCATGCAAGGCATGGCTTTTTGAGCGTCATAAATAATCCGTGATTATTTATAACAGGAGATTTCATAGATGTTTTTTTTATGCATGGAAAATTATTTAAGCATTTTCGTCATTTATAGCTTAAATATATTTTACTGATAATATCTGGAAATAAGTATAGCAGCTCCTACATGATGCCAAGGCTTATAATATAAAATAAAATAATATAAAATAAAATTATTATAAAAAATAAAGAATCATGCTTCAGCTCTGAAAGTACTATACTTTTATATCGCTATAATGGTATAATATGTAATTATAAGGTCAAACTTGATTATGTGGGGTATAAATCATGAAATTTTTTTCATCTAGGAAAGATCGGTATATGATTTTTAAAATTTTGCAATTATTATCACTTTTACCCATTTGCAAAACTTCATTGAATCGCCATATACAAATATTAAACATGTGCTTAATTATTTTCTTAGCTATAAACGATTATTTTGGAAGAGATTTGAGCGAACTCATAAAATATATTTCTTATATTTTAAGCAACTTAATAATATGTTACCTTTTTTACAAATTCAAGCCTTATGGAGCATCGGTTTACTACATTCTTATGGTTATTGATTTAATCATATTGAATAAGAAAATTTTAAAGAGTATATTACTTATCAATTTCATTTCTAATATTATTTCAAATGGAATTTTATATTCAAATAATCTTCATGTTACTATTATAAACGCATTATCTAATTATGCTCTTACCCTTTTCATTTGCTTTTTAATTAGAAAAATGATTATAGAAAAAAGAAAAAAAAGCCAACTTTATGAGGAACTTAAAGAAACTAATTTGACATTAAAAGAGTATTCAAAAAAAATAGAAGAACTTACTATTACAAATGAAAGAACTAGAATTGCCCAGGAACTCCACGATTCTATGGGCCACTCTCTTGTGGCATTAAGCATGAATTTAGAGTATGCAGAAAACATCGCTATCATAAACCCAGAAAAGGCTAAAAAAGCCATTGTAAATTGTCATTTTCTTTCTAAAGATTGCTTAAATAATTTAAGAAAGGCAGTTAGTGTGCTTAAAGAAAATAGCAGTATTAACTTACGAAATGATATTGACAAACTTTTTCTTAATTTTAAATATACAGACAAATATGATTTTAATTTAGATTTTGATGATAACGTAGAAAAGGCTTCTAGCGACATTAAAACTTGTATTTATAAAACCTTAAGAGAAGCAATTACTAACGGCATTAAGCATGGTGATGCCACTTTCTTTAATATACATATTTACAAATCATCAAAGGATATAATTTTCAAAATAGAGAATAACGGTAGGTCGTGTAAAGAAATAGTTCCTTCTAATGGCATTGTGGGAATGCAGCAAAGAGTACATTTACTTAATGGTGAAATTACCTTTTATTATAAGGATATATCTAACTTTACTATTGAAGGGAAAATTCCAGAAAATATACTGGAGGTAAATTCATGATTGATTTAATTATTGTAGACGACCAAGAAATGATTCGGGAAGGCTTGAAAATGATTTTAAGTTTGTATGAAGAAATAAATTGTATAGGTGAAGCTCCTAATGGTAAACAATTAATGGAGCTACTTAAAAAACTTTCTCCACAAGTAATATTAATGGACATAAGAATGCCCCTTATGGATGGCATAGAAACAACAAAATATATTAAAAAAATTTATCCAATCATAAAGGTTATTATATTAACTACCTTCAACGAAGACAATTATATTTTTCAAGGATTAGAATACGGTGCTGACGGGTATATTCTTAAAGATTCCGGAACAATTGAAATAATAAATGCTATAAAAACTGCTTTAGAAGGAAGCATGCACATACTTGTTGGTTACAACCCCATGTTGTCATAATATTTCATCCCTTTTCTTTTATACTTTTAATTTACACCCCAGCATGGTAATAAATTTACCTTTTTGTAAAATCAATATAACTTCCACCCTAAAAAGTAACAAAAAAAAATATTACAAATATATTAATAATAGTCCATAAATTATCTCACCAAAAAACTAAAAGTCTAAATGAATATTTAGGACATAAACTAAACTGTTAACTAAAGAATTGATAATTATTTGGCAACATATAAGGTTACAGGAGGACTATTTATGAATTATGAAATAAAAGATTGCATTGATGCGGGTACGGAATATTGCCCTTGCAGTCTTGCAGAAACTGGTGATTGTATTTTATGTTCACAACTTCAAGGTAAAGATTTTTGTGACTGCATTAATTGGAAAGGTGTGTGTATTTTTCAGGAATATGATTGGAACAACAATAAGGCGAAAACCCTTAGAAAAGTATCATTAGCAACAATCATTGAAAAGGAAATTCTTAATGAAGACCTAGTTTGTTTCACTATATTATGCACT
>LIDZ01000816.1_pt1 | contig 14248 bp, 10 predicted proteins | sample 644651 | NCBI WGS metagenome assembly LIDZ01 (sample SAMN03856242, study PRJNA289617) | food metagenome | isolation source: wine grapes on drying loft during traditional withering process | host: Vitis vinifera cv. Corvina | place: Italy: Gargagnago di S. Ambrogio di Valpolicella | collected 2014-01 | reverse complement strand
GTGCCGCGCTGGCGACCATTCCGGGCACCGTGCCGCTGCCTGAGCAGATGCCGGCCGGCTGCCGCTTTGCCACCCGCTGCCCCTTTGCCGAAACCCGCTGCCATCAGCATAAACCCAGCCTGAAAGCCTTCGGTCCCCGTCATCAGGTGGCCTGCTTCCGCGCGCCGCTGGAACAGCACATCACGCTGGGAGAAATTGCATGAGTACGCCGATTCTGGAATGCAGCGACCTGAGCAAAACCTTTGCCGGTCCGACACGCCTGTTTAAGCGCAATCCGCAGGTCACCGCCGTCGATCGTATTTCGCTGAAGGTGATGCCAGGCGAGACGCTGGCGGTGGTGGGCGAGTCCGGCTCTGGCAAGTCCACGCTGGGCCGGCTGCTGCTGCGCCTGCTGTCACCGACCCAGGGCAAGGTGTTTTATCAGGGCGAAGACATTACCCAGGCCAGCGGCGCGCGCCTGAATCAGCTGCGCCGCGAGCTGCAGATTATCTTCCAGGACCCGTTTGCCTCGCTCAATCCGCGCATGAACGTCGAAAGCATTGTCGGCGAGCCGCTGTGGCTGCATGAATCGCTCTCCAGTAGCCAACGTCAGGAAAAAGTGGCCGATCTGCTGCAAACGGTTGGCCTGCCGGCGGCCTGGTCGCGCCGCTATCCGCACGAATTCTCCGGCGGCCAGCGTCAGCGTATCGGCATTGCCCGCGCGCTGGCTTCCGGTCCCAAACTGCTGCTGGGCGATGAGCCGGTTTCCGCGCTGGACGTGTCGGTGCAGGCGCAGGTGGTCAATCTGCTGGAGAACCTGAAGCAGCAGTTTGGCCTGACGATGATTATCGTGGCGCACGGCCTGGCGGTGATCCGCCATATGAGCGACCGCGTGGCGGTGATGTACCTCGGGCAGATTGTTGAGCTGGCGACGGTGGACGAAATTTTTGATGCGCCGTTGCATCCCTATACCCAGGCGCTGATCGCCTCCGCACCGCAGCTTCAGCCGGGCGTCAGTCGCCCGATCCCGATGTTGCAGGGCGATCTGCCTAATCCGGCCGATCCGCCTTCCGGCTGCCGTTTTCACACCCGTTGCCCGCACGTTAGCGACGAATGTCGGCTGGTTGAGCCGATTCACCAGGTTTTACCGGGCGGCCGCCAGATTGCCTGCCATCGCTGGCAGGAGATCAACCGCGACCGCAGCGTAATCACGATTGCTCCACCTTCTTCCGCCTTTTTACGGCGTCGTGCGCTGTTTGAACAAGCGGTTAAACACCATTCAATCCCCTCTGGAGAAGTGACGCGATGAAAGTACGCCACACGTTGTTGACCGCTTTTGGCGGCCTGATGCTGCTGGGCAGCCTGCAGGCTCAGGCAGAAAGCACCCTGCGGATTGGGCTGGGCGCCGATCCGGATATGCTCGATCCGCATCTGGCCCGCACCTATTACGGCCGCTTTGTCTTTGCGGCGATGTGCGACCGTCTGGTGGACGTCGATGAAAATCTGAAGGTGGTGCCAGGCCTGGCGACCGACTGGAAATGGAGCGAAGACGGCAAAACGCTGACCATGAATCTGCGCCAGGGCGTGACGTTCCAGGATGGCGAGAAGTTCGATGCAGACGCGGTGAAATTCAATATCGACCGCGCGCTGACGCTACCGGGATCGCTGCGTAAGAGCGAAATCTCCTCGATTGAGTCGGTAGAAGTGGCGTCGCCGTCCCAGGTGATTTTCCACCTGAAAACGGCCGATGCCGCCCTGCTCAGCCAGCTGACCGACCGCGCCGGCGCGATGCTGGCCCCGAAAGCCGCCGCTAAGCCGGACTTCGCCACCCATCCGGTCTGTTCCGGCCCGTATCAGTTTGTCAGCCGCGTGCAGCAGGACCGTATCGTGCTGAAGCGTTTTGAAAATTACTGGAATAAAGCGGCTTACCACTTCGATAAGGTGGTGTTCCTGCCGATCCCGGACGCGTCGGTGCGTCTGGCTAACCTGCGCTCTGGCGACCTCGATCTGACCGAAGGCATCGCCGCCAGCGATGTAAAAACCGTTGAAGCCGACAGCAAGCTGGCCCTCGCCAAAACCACCGGCCTCGGCTATCAGGGCATTACCTTTAACATCGCCAACGGCAAGGTCGATCCGGCCAACCCGTTCGCCAAAGATGCCCGCGTGCGTGAAGCCTTCTCGCTGGCTATCGATCGCGATGCGCTAAATCAGGTGGCGTTTGAAGGCGTATATACCCCGGCCAATCAGGCGTTTTCCCCGGTCAGTCCGTATCACGTCAAACTGCCCATCGCTCCGCGCGATGTGGAAAAAGCCAAGGCCCTGCTGGCCGCCGCGGGCGTGAAAACGCCGGTTAACGTTACGCTGCTGGTGACCAATAACCCAACCTCTCAGCAGGTCGGTCAGGTGATCCAGGCGATGGTGAGCGAGGCGGGCTTTAACGTCAATCTGCAAATGAGCGAGTTCGCTTCCCTGCTGGATCGTCAGCAGCGCGGGGACTATCAGCTCAGCCTGTCTGGCTGGTCGGGTCGTCCCGATCCGGACGGCAGCATCTTCTCGTTTATCAACAGCAAGGGCACCCTCAACGACGGTCGTTACAGCAATCCGCAGGTGGACAGCTGGCTGACCGAAGCCCGCCAGACCAACGATCAGGCCACCCGCCAGGCGCTGTATGACAAGGTGGTGAAGCAGCTGCAAACCGATATGCCGATTGCCTATCTCTACTTTGAGCCGCGCATTTTTGGCATGAACAAGAAACTGCAGGGCTTTAAGGCCTGGCCGGACGGGCTGGTACGCCTGGCTGGCGTGAAGATGGCCCCGTAGGCCGGAGAGCGACAATGCTGGAATTGATCTGTAAACGCCTGCTGCTGGCGATCCCGACGCTGTTCCTGGTGAGCATTATGGTGTTCTCGTTGCAGAAACTGCTGCCGGGCGACCCGGTGCTGGCGATGGCGGGCGAAGAGCGCGATCCGGCGGTGATTGCCCAACTGCGCGAGCAGTATCACCTGAACGATCCGCTGCCCACGCAGTACCTGTACTGGCTGGGCAATGCGCTGCGGGGCGACCTCGGCACCTCGCTGCGTACTCAGGAGCCGGTCACCGCACTGATTGCCAGCAAGCTGCCGGTGACGCTGGAGCTGTCGCTGCTGGCGATGATTGTGGCGCTGGTGGTCGGCATCAGCATGGGAATTATTGCCGCGGTGCGCAAAAACAGCTGGGTTGATCACACCACCAACTTTGTCGCGCTTTCGGGCATCTCGGTGCCGCACTTCTGGCTGGGCATCCTGCTGATTTTGCTGTTTTCGGTGCATCTTCAGTGGCTGCCCGCCTCGGGTTACGTCTCGCTCAGCGAGAGCCTGTCGCAGAACCTGAAAACCCTGCTGCTGCCGGCGCTGGTGCTGGGCACCGGGTTGGCGGCGACGTTGATGCGCCACACCCGCGCCTCGATGATTGCGGTGCTGAAGGCGGATTATATCCGCACCGCCCGGGCGAAAGGCCTGCTGCCCAACAAAGTGATCCTCAAGCACGCCTTCCGCAATGCGCTGGTGCCGGTGATCACCCTGACCACCCTGCTGTTTGGCGAACTGCTGGGCGGCGCGGTGCTGACCGAGCAGGTGTTCACCCTGCCGGGCTTCGGCAAAATGATTGTAGATGCGGTGTTCAACCGGGATTACGCCGTGGTTCAGGGCGTGGTGCTGGTAGTGGCGATTGGCTTTTTACTGCTGAACCTGCTGGCAGATGTGCTCTACGTGCTGATTAACCCGAAAATGCGAGGCTGACGATGAGTGAAGTTCTGGCTGCCGGCAGCGCCGCTGCGCTGCGTAAACCGACCAACCGCGTGCTGAAGAAATTCCTCGGCAATAAAAGCGCGGTGATTGGCGCGGTGATTGTGATTTTCTTTGTGCTGATCGCCCTGCTGGCGCCCTGGCTGGCGCCGTTTGACCCGATCAAGGCCGATTTTATGGCGGTGCGAAAAGCCCCGTCAGCCCTGCACTGGTTAGGCACCGACGAGCTGGGGCGCGATCTGCTCTCCCGCCTGATTTGGGGCGCGCGGACCTCGCTGCTGGCGGGCTGTATCTCGGTGATGATCGCCATTCTGATTGGCGTGCCGCTGGGACTGATTGCCGGTTACTGGCAGGGGATCTGGGATGGGGTGATTTCGCGCTTTATTGAAGCGCTGCTGGCCTGCCCGTTCCTGATCCTCGCCATCGCGCTGGGCGCGTTTCTAGGCCCCAGCCTCGGCAATGCGATGATCGCGATTGGTCTGTCGGCGATGCCGATTTTTGCCCGCCTGACCCGTGGCCAGGTGATTGCGATCCGCAACGAAGAGTATATCGACGGCGCCCGCGCCATCGGGCTGCCGGACCGCTGGATCGTGCTGCGCTATGTGTTGCCCAACGTGATGTCGCCGATCCTGGTGCAGGCGACGCTGGCGATTGCCTCGGCCATTATTACCGAAGCCAGCCTGTCGTTTCTTGGCCTCGGTCAGCAGCCGCCTAACCCGTCCTGGGGCGCGATGCTGAACACCGCCAAAGGCTTCCTGGAGCAGGCGCCGTGGATGTCGATTTTCCCTGGTCTTGCCATTTTTCTTATCGTGCAGGGCTTCAATCTGCTTGGCGACGGACTGCGCGATGCGCTCGATCCGCGTAACGATTAATCATTAAGGAACTGCTATGAGTGGAATCAGTGATTTTAACGTCGGCTACCCTTCCTACCGCGCGCCGATGATGGGCCGCAATGCGGTGGCCGCCTCACAGCCGCTGGCGGCACAGGCGGGGATCAGGATGCTGCAACTGGGTGGCAACGCGGTGGATGCGGCGATTGCTACCGCCATGGCGTTGACGGTGGTTGAGCCGACCGGCAACGGCATTGGCAGCGATGCCTTTGCCATTGTCTGGGACGGGGAAAAACTGCATGCGCTGAATGCCTCGGGCCGCGCGCCCGCCGCCTGGTCACGGGAAACCTTCGCCCATCTTGCGGCGATGCCGGAAATTGGCTGGGATGCGGTCACCGTGCCGGGCGCGGTGTCTGCCTGGGTTGAGCTGGCGGAAAAATTTGGCACCCTGCCGCTGACCACGCTGGCCCAGCCGGCGATTGAGTATGCGCGCAACGGTTTCCCGGTGTCGCCGCTGATCGGTCATCTTTGGGAACGCGGCTATAACAAGCTGCGCGATCAGCCGGGCTTCAGCGCCTGCTTCGCGCCGGAAGGCCGTCCGCCGAAAGTCGGTGAGCTGTTCCGTAACCCGGACCAGGCCGACACGCTGGAGAAAATCGCCGCCACTAACGGCGAGTCGTTCTATCGCGGTGAGCTGGCAGAGAAAATTGCCGCCTTTGCCAAAGAACACGGCGCGGCGTTGACGCTGGATGATCTGAAGAACCACAAGGCGGACTGGGTTGAGATGCTCTCCCGTCCGTTTGCCGGTGGCTCGGTGCAGGAGTTGCCGCCCAACGGCCAGGGCATCGCCACGCTGATGGCGCTGGGCATTCTGGAACAGTGGGATATTGGCCGTTATGAGCCGGATTCGGTGCAGTGGCTGCATCTGTCGATTGAAGCGATGAAGCTGGCGCTGGTCGATCTTGAGCGCTATATCGCCGATGAGGATCATATGGAGTTTCCGGCGGACCTGCTGCTGAGCGACGAGTACCTGAAAACCCGTGCGGCGCTGATCGATCCAACCCAGGCCGGCGATTTCACCTTCGGCGCGCCGAAGCAGAGCGGAACGGTGTATCTGTCCACCGCCGATGCCAGCGGCATGATGGTCTCCTTTATTCAGTCGAACTTTATGGGCTTCGGTTCAGGCGTGGTGGTGCCGGGCACCGGTATCAGCCTGCAAAACCGCGGCGCGGGCTTTGTGCTGGACGAAGCGCACCCGAACGTGGTGGCGGCCAGCAAACGCGCCTTCCACACCATCATTCCGGCCTTCGCGCTGGATGCGGAAGGTCAGCCGCTGATGTCGTTTGGCGTGATGGGTGGCCCGATGCAGGCACAGGGCCATTTGCAGATGGCATTGCGTATTATGCTGGCGAAACAGAACCCGCAGGCGGCGATTGACGCGCCGCGCTGGCGGGTGGTGGAAGGACGTGAGGTCAGCGTGGAGCCCGCCATGCAGCTGAATACCATTGCCGCCCTGCGGGCGATGGGCCACAAGATTGTGGTGGAAGATCCGCTGCAGACCTATAACTTCGGCGGCGCGCAGGCCATCGTCCGCGACCCGCAAGGCTTCTACATTGCCGCCACCGAAAGCCGCAAAGACGGCCAGGCGCTGGTTTACTGAGTCCCCTGCCGGAAGTCAGCATTTATTCGCCCTTCCGGCGCTCTTTTCCCTGTTCTCCCCGTCTCTTACGGACTATTCTTAGGTGCGGCGCCTGCCGCGCCTATAGCTTGCCAGCCCTACAATTACAGGAGTTACTTCCCATGACGACAGGAATCTTTCGCGTCTGCTCGCGTCTGTTAGTGCCTTTTATGGCCCTGATTCTGGTCTTCCAACTGACTGGTTGCGGTGATAAAGAAGCCGACCAGCGTAAAGCCTTCATCGATTTTCTGCAGAACACCGTGATGCGCAGCGGCGAACATTTGCCGAGCCTGAGCGAAGATCAGAAGCAGAAATTCGGCAATTACGTCAGCGATTACGCCATCATTTATGGTTTCTCACAGCAGGTTAACCGCGCGGTGGATTCCGGTATGAAGCCAGTGGTGGATGAGCTTTCCGCCATTCGCACGCCACAGGATTACCTGACGCGCCGTGATTCACTGCGCCAGGCCAGTGGTTCACTGGGCGTGCTGACTCAGCAAATTCAGGCGGCCAAAACTCAGGCCGACAGCAGCAAGGCCGCGCTCAAGCAGCCGGGAGAGCTGAAAACCGTGTATGACAACGTCTACAACAAAGTGGTGACCCAGCCGGCCAACGCCTTACAGCCGCTGTTACCGGCCTTGCAGACGCTGAGCCAGGATGCGGTACAGACCGGTGACTTCCTGCAGCAGCAGGGCAGCAAAGTGACCTTCAACGGTCCGGCTATCCAGTTCCCGACGCAGCAGCAAGCCGAGCAGTACAACACGCTGATGCAAAACCTGTCTGCTAACGCTCAGGCGCTCGGCCAGGCGCAAAGTGCCATGCAGGGCGGTTTCCAGTAAGCCGCCCGGCTTAATGGCGATCGCTTTCCTTAACGGGCGGACGTGCTCTGCCCGTTAAAATTTCTGCTTACCTCTATCGGTTTTTCCCTTCGCGCATTCTCCTGAATCTTCAACTTGTGGTACGGATTGACTGATTTTTCAGAAGGCCATCAGTCCATTTTACGATGGGTGTCAATGACTCGAGTTTGAAACCTGGTTAGTCTTTTTCTCGATGAGTGAAATGGAATTTCAGCCGGGTCCTGCGCTTGAGGCAGCCGATCAGGTGTGGATAAGGGCAGGGATTGATTTTGCAAAACGTTCGGGCTTTTAAGAAACGTCATTTGTTAATGCCGCTGGCTATATTGCTGGCTGGCGGCATTTTTTGGTTTTCCCACTTAACGCCTTTTTCGGAGAGCGTTATTAAAAAAATCCCTCTCAGCAATCTGGCGGTGCTTTATGTCACGGAAGGTGATGCCGGTGCCACAACCGCCTGGTCCTATCGCTTCTATCTGTACGATGCGGCGAAAAGCGAGGGGGATTTTGCCGCCAGCATTAAGAAAGGAACGAAGCCCTTTCTGATCACCTCGGACAAAGACACGGTGATTAACGTCGATAACGGCAACCTCTCCCTAACTGTCCATGGGACGGTTTATTCTTATTACAGTAATGCCAGTTATCGACTCTCTTCAGGGGTCTATTCCCTTCCGGTTTATCTGCAGGCGTCGCCGTTCTGAATTAGTGGGGTTTCACGCCCTTGAATTAGCGCACCAGTTAGCGAATGGATCAAAACATTTTTTGATCACTTCATCGACAGTAATTTTTCGTAATCAGGAGAGATATTTGGTATTTCCTCACTGCTGCCATCCGGATAGAACGCTCTTATATTTCCTGCCGTAGTCTTTGGGCTTTCAAGCGTTACGGGCTTATTGATATGCACAAACGGATTAATATAAATATTTTCTGTAGCGGATAAACGATAACGCCTACTCCATTTTTCGTAATCCGTCTCCCCTCCAAAAAGTTTCAGTGTTGTCTTTTTGAACATGTGATTTATAAACACCATCGGGAATAAATCTGGGTTCAATTCCAGCAGCTTCTCTCTGAACGCTTTGGCCCTCCCGGTCCCGTAACCGTCACTGAGCCCGTAATCCCCAAAATCGAAAATATAGCTGGTATCGATAATCTCATTTCCTTTCGTAAGAGAATTATCATCCGCAATCCTGAAGCTCACCCGCAACGAGTTCAGCTGCCATTGACACGGACCTCCACCGTCTACAGCAACGCGCAATTGCTGGATATTGTTACCCTGCGAAACATTGAAGGGTTGCTCAAAATCGTTATATCCGGGGATATCATGAGGTTCATTGCTTGAATTATAACGGACAGACTTGCACTTCTTCGAACGGTACAGCAGCTCTGCAGGCTGGAGCGCTATTCCCACCGGCACCCGGAAAGTGACGTTTAACCATTTAGCCTCCGGAGAGGGCGAGAGCGTGCGATCGGGGTGGTTATCACACCCGCATTGCAATGCGAAAGCTGACGCGATAACGACGCTTCTACTGAGAAAATTCAACTTCTTCCTCCGTTACCGCCGCAAAGCGTGTGAGGGCATTTTTCCCGGTTTCCTCGGCCAGCAACCGCTTCAGCGTCACAGGCAACATGTCCTGGAGGGCCAGGAACTCGCGGTTACGTTCAACCTCATCCGTATTACTCCCAGATGTGTCCTTCTCTACCACTTCCCGAAATCTTTCCCTCATCGCTTTTCTGCTCATCTCCAGTGACGGATCGGCCAGTTCCAGCACCTGATTATGGATATAGGGCAGGTAGCGGTGCGCCATCGAATGACTGCGGGGGTCAGTACCGAGGCCGTTAAGCTTCGGATTGGAGTTGTTTGGAAAGGTTTTTGCCAGGCTGGCCGGATTCAGACACTGTATAAACGCGGCCTGATGCTCCCCGGTCGATTTCAGGCATTCATTATTCAGTGACGGCACCAGAAACAGCTTTCCAGTGACCAAATGCCGACTGTATACCTGACCATCGATCGGGTTTTTCTGGTACGGACTGTCAGCCTGCATCAGGTGCTGCTGCGCCCGTAAAAAAATCACCGTTTTGCCGTGATGCCAGTATGGATCTCTTTTCTCCACCAGACCCGCAGACTGATACGTCAGATCCCTCACCGCCACACTGAGTCCGGCTGCGGTGGTTAGCGCCCAGTCAAACCCCAGCTTGTCACCCAGCGGCCCCCATGTCCTGTAGAACGCGTTATCGAGATCGGCATCCGGAGGGATCTGCGTAATCGTGTCATTGTCGTTGACGTGCCGGTAATGCGTGATCCCGCTAAGAGACACAATCGCCGCGCGGGTGAAGCTGCGTGGCATCCCATAGGTGTAAAGTACCGGCTGGCTGTCTTTCATCTCAGCGGCGTACAAGAGTGCCAACGCCCCGCCCAGACTGTGCCCGCATACATACAGCTTCTTACCCCCCTTAGCCAAGGACGCCTGAACAAGACTTAATTTATCCCCAAACTGCCGCTTCGCCAGATCATAGGCTTCCAGAAAACCGCCATGTACGTTTCCCGCTGCGGCCAATTCCGGCAGGCAGCTCTTTGGCCCGAAGGACAAATCAGTCAGGATATTGAGTAAACTGTCGGTGCCGCACCAGGCAACCAGTAGGTGCGTACCGCATTCCACCGTAAACAGGCGGGTGTCGCCTTTGCCTGTTGGCCCCTCCCCTGTATTCAGATAAACCGGAGGCTGGTAGCGGTCGTAGAACGGCACATCCACTGCCAGCGTGTGAAAGTAAGACGGAAACTCTGCAAACTGTGGAATGCAGGACAGATCCTGGCACTTCTTACGGAAGAAATAATCGATGGCCGGGTTCATAGCCTCCGCTGTATAGACAAGGTCGGCCATTATGCCGAGGTTGAGTCCGTTAGTGAGGTCATAGTCCTTTGTATCATGCAGCGCCAAAACCCATGCCCGGAACGGACAGATTTCGATTACGTGGTGCTGATCCAGTCCTTCACGCGTAATCTCCGTCCCTTTTAATGAGCGGCCGGGAGGAAAATGAAACGCTGGAGGTTCCGGCTCTGTCCAGCCCGTAATTTCTGGAATACGGTCACACAGTTCCCCGATGGTCACATAATGATGGCGGTGTCCGACTGCCTCCGCCTTTTCCTGCACGTCGGAGCGCCATAACGGGTTGCGGGTTGCAGGCTGGAAATAATTATTGCTCTCCGGTTGGCTGTTTGGATTTCGCCGGAGGCCCAGTGAACGCTCCGCCATGATGTCTGCCAGCTGCTGACCGTCCGTTTTAATATCAACGGCCACCCAGTAGAGGTCATCAAACCGCACTAACCCCTGACTGTCGGTAACACCCGCAGGGGGATTAGGCGGAGGTGTGGGGTTGAAGTCATAGCTGAACGCGACGTCCGCTGCCGAAGCCAGCGGGTGGTACTCCAGTCTGACATTCAGCCCGCTGACCGGGTTGTTGCTCTCATCCACAAACTGGAGTTCGAGCCAGTACTTGTGTTGCTCACCACGGCAGTAAACCACTTTAGCTTTGGGTCTGAGACTGGTGACGCACGTGTTATCGCCAATAATTTCCATGCTGCATCCCTGCATATTCCATGTGTATTTTATAGGCCATCGTAACCAGGGCGATATTAAATTTTCTTTGTTTCAGGACAAGAATAGGGTGATTGCCCTCTGACATAACCAGGTTGAGAAGACCATTCAGTCTCAACAATATGTACAAACGAAAACAGGTTTAATGCGTAATTTTATTACATCCCGCTAAGGCGTTGATTTCGAGCCGGGCGTAACTGTGATCGCACGCATTTTGCGCGGTAAATTTATTGTGATCTGCATCACACATCGGGCACAAAGGCTCATCACATATTCGTGACAAAAATCACACAAATCGGCCTGATTTGCTTATTTATTGTTCGGCGTCTTTTTTTTACACTGCATAAATGTGATGCGCATCACTAAAACACCCCCTCCACCCCACCCAACATAGTGATATACATCACACTTTTCCTGCTTGCTACGCAGCGTCATATTCGCGTGTTAGAGTCCGCCTGCATACAGTGATAGAGACGGCTCCCCGCCGTAATCTCATAAACAAAAATCAACGCGCTCTCTTATTTGTCAGCGCGTACCAATAAGGGGTGTTTTTTTATGTCCTCATCAGATATCAAGATCAAGGTCCAGAACTTTGGTCGCTTTCTGAGCAACATGGTGATGCCAAACATCGGGGCGTTTATCGCCTGGGGTATCATCACCGCGCTGTTTATTCCTACCGGCTGGCTGCCAAATGAAACCATGGCCAAGCTGGTCGGCCCAATGATCACCTATCTGCTGCCGTTACTGATCGGCTACACCGGTGGTCGTCTGGTCGGTGGCGATCGCGGCGGCGTGGTGGGTGCTATCACCACCATGGGCGTGATCGTCGGTGCGGACATGCCAATGTTCCTCGGATCGATGATTGCCGGCCCGCTCGGCGGCTGGGCAATCAAGAAATTCGATGCGTTAGTCGACGGCAAAATCAAAAGCGGCTTCGAAATGCTGGTCAACAACTTCTCTGCCGGTATCATCGGCATGCTGTTGGCGATCCTCGCGTTCCTGGCTATCGGCCCGCTGGTTGAAGGTTTGTCCCACATTCTCGCCGCTGGCGTGAACCTGATGGTGCAGAACAACCTGCTGCCATTGACCTCCATCTTTGTGGAACCGGCGAAAATCCTGTTCCTGAACAACGCCATAAACCACGGTATCTTCTCGCCACTGGGTATCCAGCAGGCCAGCGAAGCCGGTAAGTCGATCTTCTTCCTGATCGAAGCCAACCCAGGTCCGGGTATGGGCGTGCTGATGGCGTACATGTTCTTCGGTCGTGGCAATGCTAAGCAGTCTGCGGGCGGCGCGGCAATCATCCACTTCCTTGGTGGTATCCACGAAATTTACTTCCCGTACGTGCTGATGAACCCGCGCCTGATTCTGGCGGTTATCCTCGGTGGGATGACCGGCGTGTTCACCCTGACCCTGCTGCACGGCGGTCTGGTGTCACCTGCCTCTCCGGGTTCCATCCTGGCGGTGCTGGCCATGACGCCTAAAGGGGCTTACTTCGCGAACATCGCCGCGATTGTTGCTGCCTTTGCCGTCTCCTTCGTGGTCTCCGCTATCCTGCTGAAAACCAGCAAGGTGAAAGAAGATGACGATATCGAAGCGGCAACCCGTCGTGTGAGCGAAATGAAAGCGCAGTCTAAAGGCCTGTCTGGCACCGCAACCACCTCGGCTGACGGCATGAACAGCGACCTGACCCACGTGCGCAAAATCATTGTTGCCTGTGACGCCGGGATGGGTTCAAGTGCGATGGGTGCGGGTGTATTGCGTAAGAAGGTAAACGATGCCGGACTGACCAATATCTCCGTGACCAACACCGCCATCAACAACCTGCCGGGCGATGTGGATCTGGTGATCACCCACCGCGATCTGACCGAACGCGCCATGCGCCAGGCGCCGCACGCGCAGCATATTTCGCTGACCAACTTCCTCGACAGCGGCCTGTATACCGACCTGACCAGCCGTCTGGTGGACGCCAACCGCACCGCCGGTCACCGCGAGAAAGTCACCGCCACGCTGAGCGACAGCTATGACGAGAGCCAGGAACACCTGTTCAAACTGAGCGCCCGCAATATCTTCCTCGGCAACCACGCCACCAATAAAGAGCAGGCCATCCGGTTTGCCGGTGAGCAGCTGGTGAGAGGCGGTTATGTTGAGCCAGAATATGTTCAGGCGATGCTGGATCGTGAGAAACTAACCCCAACTTATCTGGGTGAGTCCATTGCCGTACCACACGGCACCATCGAAGCAAAAGACCGCGTGCTGCAAACCGGCATCGTGTTCTGCCAGTACCCGGAAGGCGTACGCTTTGGTGAAGATGAGGACGATATTGCCCGTCTGGTTATCGGCATCGCGGCACGTAACAACGAGCATATCCAGGTGATCACCAGCCTGACCAACGCGCTGGATGATGAGTCGGTGATCCAACGACTGATCAACACCACCGACGTGCAGGAAGTGCTGGACCTGCTGTCAGGTAAACAGCCCGCTTAAACCGGGGTTGCAGACAAGCATTACCTCCCAGGGCCGGGCATGCCCGGCTCTTTTTTAGGGTCGGGTCTGTCCGGCCCCTGATCATTGATACGGGAAAAATTATGAAAGCATTACATTTTGGCGCCGGAAATATTGGTCGCGGTTTTATTGGAAAATTACTGGCTGATGCCGGGATTCAGCTGACGTTTGCCGACGTTAACCAGGTGGTTCTGGATGCGCTGAATGCCCGTCATGAGTACCCGGTTCATGTGGTTGGCGAGCAGGCTCAGGTCGAGATCGTCAAAGGCGTGAATGCGGTCAACAGCACCAGCGATGACATCATCCCGCTGATCGCTGAGGTTGATATCGTTACCACGGCGGTTGGCCCGCAGATCCTTGAACGCATCGCCGGTGGCATTGCGAAAGGTCTGGCAAAACGCAGTGATAACGGTAATACCCGCCCGTTAAACGTTATCGCCTGTGAGAACATGGTGCGCGGCACTACCCAGCTGAAAGGCCACGTGATGAAAGCGCTGCCAGCGCAGTATCACGCCTGGGTTGAGGCCAATGTGGGCTTCGTCGATTCCGCCGTGGACCGCATCGTGCCGCCGTCTGAAGCCGGCACCACCGATCCGCTGGAAGTCACCGTCGAGACCTTTAGCGAATGGATTGTTGATAAAACCCAGTTCAAAGGCGATCTGCCGGCCATTCCGGGCATGGAGCTGACCGACAATCTGATGGCGTTTGTGGAGCGCAAGCTGTTCACGCTGAACACCGGTCATGCCATTACCGCTTACCTTGGCCAGCTGGCCGGGCACAAGACCATCCGCGATGCCATCCTCGATGAGAAGGTGCGTGCCGTAGTGAAAGGTGCGATGGAAGAGAGCGGCGCGGTGCTGATCAAGCGTTATGATTTCGATGCTGAAAAGCATGCTGCCTATATCCAGAAAATTCTCGGCCGCTTTGAAAACCCGTACCTGAAAGATGACGTCGAGCGCGTTGGACGCCAGCCGCTGCGTAAACTCAGCGCGGGCGATCGCCTGATCAAGCCGACGCTGGGCACGCTGGA
>LIDZ01011521.1_pt57 | contig 14303 bp, 10 predicted proteins | sample 644651 | NCBI WGS metagenome assembly LIDZ01 (sample SAMN03856242, study PRJNA289617) | food metagenome | isolation source: wine grapes on drying loft during traditional withering process | host: Vitis vinifera cv. Corvina | place: Italy: Gargagnago di S. Ambrogio di Valpolicella | collected 2014-01 | reverse complement strand
GTTCACGACCATAAACTTTACAGGATCCTTCTACCATTTTGATGCCGCCGTAAGGGATCAGGCCGCGTTTTAATGGCGCTTCAGTCTGCAAACCCACGATGGTTTCCAGTTTTTTATTGATATAGCCTGCATCATGAGAAGTGATGGTAGACGCCAGGTCGGTATCAAAATCTACTGGCGCATGGGTACGGTTTTCCTGCTTGATGCCTTCCATGACTTTGTCCCACAGGGATGTCGTGGCTGCGGTGGCACCGCTCAGGAAGGATTCATCACCTTCATACGGGGTATAGTTTTTCTGAATGAAGTCACGCACGTTAATGCTGTTCTGCCATTCGCCCTGTGCAAAGCTTTCCCAGGCCGCAACCTGTTTTTCGTTGTGCTCGCTCATTTGATACCTACCTTAATTACGTGGAGTTCTGGTGTTCCTGCTGCCAGCCATCGGCAACAGGCGCTAAATCAGTTTGTGGCGCAATCAGTCATGACCTTTATCGCGCAGATAGATAACCCAGTAAGTCAATCCAACCAGGAAGCCGCCGCCAATAATGTTGCCTATCGTTACCGGAATCAGGTTATCGGTAATAAAGTTGCTGACGGTCAGGTGTGAGAACTGAGCTGCGGTTGTCCCCGTGGCCTGCCAAAATTCGGGGCCAGAAAAATCCCGGATAACAATGGCCAGTGGGACAAGAAACATATTGGCAATACTGTGCTCGAAACCGCTGGCAACGAACATCGCAACTGGAAGCAGCATGGCTAACATTTTGTCTGTCAGGCTTCTGCCGGAATAACTCATCCATACCGCCATGCAAACCATCAGATTCGCCAGGATCCCCAGGCAGACCGCTTCAAGAAAAGTATGGTGCATTTTATGGTCAGCCGTTTGCAGGACATTTAACCCCCATGCGCCGTTGTCGACCATTGCCTGTCCAGCGAACCAAATCAGTACAACGAAGAACATGGCTCCGAAGAAGTTACCCACGTAAACGGTGATCCAGTTGCGGGCCAGCTGCAACCAGCTGATGCGTCCGCTGGCTTTTGCGACGATGGTCAACACGGTTGAGGTGAACAGGTCAGCACCGCAGACAACGACCAGCATCAGGCCAAGAGAGAAGCAAAGCCCTCCCACCAGTTTGCTCATGCCCCAGGGAGCCGTTCCTGAACCCGTGGTGGCGGTGATATAGAAGACAAATGCAATGGAGATAAAGACCCCGGCTGTAATCGCCAGGAAAAAGGTGGTGAAGGGTTTTTTTGTCGCTTTATAGACGCCGGCTTCTTCGGCCACTTTGGCCATTTCAGACGGTAAGAGTAAGTCGAACGGGTTGCCAGCTTTCACACTAACTACTCCCTAAATTAGTCAACGACGAAATACTAACAAAGGAGTATAGGTTAGAAATTGATGTGGATCATGTTGGCCTGGAGTACCCGCGCGTAATGGCCTGATTTATGTAAGGGTTATGACTTAATTGATTGAAAATAATGAAATAAATACTTTTTAATTTTCTAAAAAAAAGTTGAATTAAGCACGATTTGCGCCTGGTTCAGATAAGGTTATATCAGGAAATGTAGCTGGAAGGTTAAAGTATTAGTCTTATTACAATTAGGCGTTACTTTAAAATAACATTTGAAGATGAAAAGTGTGAAAAGGGCAATCGGGGTCGATCCCGATCGCCCTGAAGTCTTATTTCCAGTTCAGGCGTTTTGCCTGTTGCAACTTCTCGTAAGCGGCAAGCAAGGACTGATGAGCCGGGAAGGCCATCAGATCTTCGTCAACTGATTGCAGACCATAGAAAGGGGCTTCGCCACTGATCGCTGCCGACGCGGCTTCAACCGCATCCAGACCGTACATCCGCACAAATGCCGTATGATATTGTACCGGGTCACGTCCCTCTTCCTGGCTTAGCAGCAGCAGCGTTTGCAAACAACGGTAGTAGTTAGCGCGGGCTGGAGTGAAGATAGAGTTGTTGAACTCCATGGTCCATTCCGTCCAGATCAGCGCCTGATCCAGATCGCCACCGGCCAGCGCCAGCATCGCTTTCAGCTCGCCAATACGTAGCGTGTACCAACCATTGTCTTTACCTGTTGCCAGGCCAAGCAGTTCGCGAACACGGGTGAAGTCATCGTGACCGTCTTCATCCAGACGCTCTATCAGTGACAGGTAGTCCTCTTTTTCCCACTGGGTTTCTGGCAACGACAGCAGCGTTTCACGCAGATACGCGCCCATGCTGTTGTTGGCCAGCAGCAGATCTTCCGCAGGATAAATATCAGACATGCCCGGCACGATAATACGACAAGCGTAGACGTCCAGATGCTGGTAATCGGCGATGTAGACTTCCTGATCTTCTGCTTTGAAGATTGCCATCAGCGTCGCGAACTCTTCTTCCGTTGACCCGTCGAAACGCCAGTCAACAAACGGATAGTCGGCATCGTCTTTGAACATGTCCCAGGAGATCAAGCCGCTTGAATCAATGAAGTGCGTCTCGAGGTTGGCATGTTCAGCGACTTCTTCATCATCGAAGGTTGGCGGCGTGAAGACATCCAAATCTTTCAGGCTACGGCCCTGCAGCAGTTCGGTAACGGTACGCTCCAGCGCCACGCCAAAGTCAGGGTGCGCGCCAAAGGAAGCGAAACAGGTGCCATTTTCTGGGTTGAAAAGGACCACGCAGATAACAGGATACTTGCCACCGAGCGAAGCATCGTATGAGAAAATCGGGAACCCTTCAGCCTCCAGCTTATTAATTGATTCCACCACGCCCGGATAGCGATCCAGCACGGTTTGCGGGATCAACGGCAGGCTAATGGATTCGGCAATAATACGATTTTTGATGTAACGCTCGAACACTTCGGACAGGCCCTGTACACGCGCTTCATTCGGCGTGTTACCGGCTGACATACCGTTCGACACATACAGGTTACCGATAATGTTCATCGGGATGTAAACCGTCTGCTGATCGGATTGACGTGTAAATGGCAGGGCGCAGATACCGCGGTCGCTATTGCCAGACTGCAGATCGATGAGATCGCTGGCGCTGACTTCCTGATCCGGGTCGTAAAAAGCGCTCAGACGTTCATCCAGAATACCGGCGGGAAGGCTGTCGTCTTCTGGCAACGGGAACCATTTTTCATTTGGGTAATGAACGAAGTCACCGTTGGCAACTTTGTTGCCCAGCCAAAAATCAGCGAAAAAGTAGTTGGTAGACAGACGTTCAAAGTATTCGCCCAGCGCGGAGGCCAGAGCAGCTTTCTTGCTGGCGCCTTTACCGTTGGTAAAACACAGCGGGCAGTCGCGGTCTCTGATATGGACTGACCAGACGTGGGGAACCGGGTTCAGCCAGGAAGCTTCTTCAATGTTGAAGCCCAGATCCTGCAATTTTTGCTGAAAGCGTGCGATGGAATCTTCCAGCGCGGCATCTTTGCCTGGAATATACGTTTGCGTCATAGTGCCCACTCGTTTTGGGTTGTGCCGAAAGTGCGCAATGATACGGGGTTTCTGTCCGATCCGCTACGCGAGGGGGGAAATTACTGCAGTCACTGGCCGGCATCATTCCGGAACTGGTCGGCTGACCCGATTAATCATTGCAGCGGCGGATGTGCAATGATAAAACCGATAGCAGAATAGCAATCGATTGATCTGAAAGTGGTGAGGGGAAATGAGTCAGGTTTTCAATTTTAGCTCCGGCCCAGCGATGCTGCCGGCGGAAGTTCTGCGTCGTGCAGAACAAGAACTGCGTAACTGGCAGGGATTAGGGACGTCGGTGATGGAAATTAGCCATCGCAGTAAAGAATTTATTCAGGTTGCCGAAGAGGCTGAGAAAGATTTTCGTGACCTGTTAAAAATCCCTTCGAACTACAAAGTGTTGTTTTGCCATGGTGGGGCACGTGCTCAGTTCGCGGCGATCCCAATGAACCTGTTAGGTAATAAGACCACTGCCGATTATGTTGATGGTGGCTATTGGGCACACAGCGCAATTAAAGAAGCGCTGAAATACTGCACACCTAACGTCATCGATGCGCAAACCAAGATAGATGGCCTGCGGGCGATCACCCCGATGAGCAGTTGGGCACTGTCTGATGATGCTGCTTACGTTCACTACTGCCCGAATGAAACCATTGATGGCGTTGCTATTAATGAAGAGCCAGATTTCGGTGATAAAGTGGTGGTGGCCGATCTCTCCTCCACCATCCTTTCGTCCCCGTTGGACATCAATCGTTACGGCGTTATCTATGCTGGCGCGCAGAAGAACATTGGACCGGCTGGCTTAACCCTGGTCATCGTTCGTGAAGACCTGTTAGGCAAAGCGAAGAAAGAGCTGCCTTCGATTCTGGATTACAAGGTGCTCAGCGAAAACGAGTCGATGTTCAATACGCCTCCAACATTTGCCTGGTACCTTTCTGGCCTGGTATTCAAATGGCTGAAAGAGCAGGGCGGCGTGGCCGAACTCGATAAGCGCAATCAGGCTAAAGCCGACCTGTTGTACAGCACCATTGATAACAGCGGTTTCTACCGTAACGAAGTGGCGACCGCCAACCGTTCTCGCATGAACGTGCCTTTCCTGCTTGCCGACTCTTCGCTGGATAACCTGTTCCTCGATGAATCTGTCGCAGCCGGCTTGCATGCGCTGAAAGGCCACCGCGTCGTTGGCGGCATGCGTGCCTCAATTTACAATGCGATGCCGTTAGAAGGTGTGAAAGCACTGACTGATTTCATGATCGATTTCGAGCGTCGTCACGGCTAAGTTAGCCTGATCGCTCGTAGCCAGTTGGAACCCCGCAAGGCTGCGGGGTTTTATTGTTTTTTTTTGGAGAATATGTTTCGCATGCTGGAATCCCTGACCCTACAACCTGTCGCGCTGGTCGATGGCACGGTAAACTTACCTGGCTCCAAAAGCGTGTCAAACCGCGCATTGTTGCTGGCGGCGCTGGCTAAAGGTACCACTCGTCTGACCAATTTGCTGGACAGTGATGATGTGCGCCACATGCTGACGGCATTGAAAGCACTGAACGTCAGTTATTCGCTTTCCGACGATCGGACGGTCTGTGAAGTTACTGGTCAGGGTGGCCCACTGCATGCGGAAGGCCCGGTAGAACTCTTTTTAGGGAACGCAGGCACCGCAATGCGCCCGCTGGCTGCTGCACTCTGCCTGGGAAGTAATGACATTGTGTTAACCGGTGAGCCGCGGATGAAAGAGCGCCCGATTGGGCACCTGGTTGATGCGCTGCGTCAGGGTGGAGCTGAAGTCAGCTACCTGGAGCAGACAGATTATCCGCCGCTGCATCTTAAAGGCGGCTTTAGCGGTGGTGAAGTGTCGGTGGATGGCAGTGTTTCAAGCCAGTTTCTTACCGCTCTGTTAATGACGGCACCGCTGGCACCGAACGATACCAAAATTGTGATCAAAGGCGATCTGGTTTCTAAGCCCTATATCGACATCACTCTGAACCTGATGCGTACGTTCGGCGTGGAAGTGAAGAATGATAACTACCGCGTATTCCATATCACTGGTAATCAGCAGTATGTTTCACCTGGCGAATACCTGGTCGAAGGCGATGCTTCTTCAGCTTCCTATTTCCTGGCCGCTGCAGCCATTAAAGGCGGTACCGTTAAGGTGACCGGTATTGGCCGTAACAGCATGCAGGGCGATATCCGCTTTGCCGATGTGCTGGAGCAAATGGGTGCGGTGATTGAGTGGGGAGACGACTATATCTCCTGCACCCGCGGCGATCTTAACGCCATCGATCTGGATATGAACCACATTCCTGATGCGGCGATGACAATCGCAACTGCTGCGCTGTTTGCCAAAGGCACTACGGTGATGCGTAACATCTACAACTGGCGCGTGAAGGAAACCGATCGTCTGGCTGCTATGGCAACAGAATTGCGTAAAGTCGGCGCTGAAGTGGAAGAGGGCCACGATTACATTCGCGTGACGCCACCGGAAACGCTGAAGTTTGCTGAGATTGGCACTTATAATGATCACCGTATGGCGATGTGTTTCTCGCTGGTGGCGTTATCTTCAACGCCGGTCACTATTCTTGATCCAGGCTGTACCGCGAAAACTTTCCCTGACTATTTTGAGCAGCTGGCGCGTATCAGCCAGTTGGCATAATTCTGCAAATCCGCTGCATTCAGGTGCAGCGGATTGCGAGCCAACTCACGTCCTGCAAGGTTGTTCCCCTCATCATCAGCATTAACCTGACAAATAATTTAATCTCGACCAGGCTTAGGGGTAACGATCCTTGCGTAAGCTGCGTATAATGCCCGTCGATATTTGCCTGGGCAGCTAACAGGCATTCCACCGACAGGAGAATGAGATGACGGCTATAGCCCCGGTGATCACGATTGATGGCCCAAGCGGTGCTGGTAAAGGGACCCTGTGTAAAGCGATGGCAGAAGCCTTGCAATGGCATCTGTTGGATTCGGGCGCAATCTACCGCGTACTGGCGTTGGCTGCTTTGCATCATCAGGTGGATATTACTTCTGAAGAAGCATTGGTACCGATTGCAGCCCATCTCGACGTGCGTTTTGTCTCGACCAACGGTGAGATGGAAGTGATCCTGGAAGGGGAAGATGTTTCTGGCGAAATCCGCACTCAGGATGTCAGCAACACCGCGTCCAAAGTGGCTGCATTTCCGCGAGTGCGTGAAGCGTTGCTGCGTCGTCAGCGCGGTTTCAGGGATATGCCTGGTTTGATTGCTGATGGTCGCGATATGGGCACCGTGGTTTTCCCTGATGCACCGGTGAAAATCTTCCTGGATGCCAGCTCGGAAGAGCGTGCGCACCGTCGTATGCTACAGTTGCAGGATAAAGGCTTTAGTGTTAACTTTGAGCGCCTTTTATCCGAGATAAAAGAACGTGATGACCGCGATCGTAATCGCGCCATTGCACCACTGATACCGGCAGACGATGCGCTGGTGCTGGATTCAACCAGCATGTCGATTGAGCAAGTTATTGAAACTGCACTCAATTATGCGCGTGAAAAGTTGTCATTGCCGCAGTGAATCACGGGCCAAACTGCCCGTAAGAATCCCCTAACCCTGTGATATGGACGTCATGGGGCATGTGAAACAACCCCACCCGTCAGGATGTCAGGTGGACGTTAAATTGAAGAATCCATAAGATTATCAATATGACTGAATCTTTTGCTCAACTCTTTGAAGAGTCCCTGAAAGAAATCGAAACCCGTCCGGGTTCCATCGTTCGTGGTGTTGTTGTCTCTATCGACAAAGACATCGTCCTGGTTGATGCGGGCCTGAAATCTGAATCTGCAATTCCTGTAGAACAGTTTAAGAACGCAGCCGGCGAACTGGAAATCCAGGTTGGTGACGAAGTTGACGTAGCTCTGGACGCTGTAGAAGACGGCTTCGGTGAAACTCTGCTGTCCCGTGAGAAAGCTAAGCGTCACGAAGCCTGGATCACGCTGGAAAAAGCATACGAAGAAGCTGAAACCGTTACCGGTGTTATCAACGGCAAGGTCAAGGGCGGCTTCACTGTTGAGCTGAACGGCATTCGTGCGTTCCTGCCAGGTTCCCTGGTTGATGTGCGTCCAGTGCGTGATACTCTGCACCTGGAAGGCAAAGAGCTTGAATTCAAAGTAATCAAGCTGGATCAGAAACGTAACAACGTGGTTGTTTCACGTCGTGCGGTTATCGAATCCGAAAACAGCGCAGAGCGCGATCAGCTGCTGGAAAACCTGCAGGAAGGCATGGAAGTCAAAGGTATCGTTAAGAACCTGACTGACTACGGTGCATTCGTTGATCTGGGCGGCGTTGATGGCCTGTTGCACATCACTGACATGGCATGGAAACGCGTTAAGCATCCAAGCGAAATTGTCAACGTGGGCGACGAAATCACTGTTAAAGTGCTGAAGTTCGACCGCGAGCGTACCCGTGTTTCTCTGGGTCTGAAGCAGCTGGGCGAAGATCCTTGGGTCGCTATCGCTAAGCGTTACCCAGAAGGGACTCGTCTGACTGGCCGTGTAACTAACCTGACCGACTACGGCTGCTTCGTTGAAATCGAAGAAGGCGTTGAAGGCCTGGTACACGTTTCAGAAATGGATTGGACCAACAAAAACATCCATCCGTCCAAAGTTGTTAACGTTGGCGATGTTGTTGAAGTTATGGTTCTGGATATCGACGAAGAACGTCGTCGTATCTCCCTGGGTCTGAAGCAGTGTAAAAACAACCCATGGCAGCAGTTTGCAGAAACCCACAACAAGGGCGACCGTGTTGAAGGTAAAATCAAGTCAATCACTGACTTCGGTATCTTCATCGGCCTGGACGGCGGCATCGACGGCCTGGTTCACCTGTCTGACATCTCCTGGAACGCTACCGGAGAAGAAGCAGTTCGTGAATACAAGAAAGGCGACGAAATCGCTGCTGTTGTACTGCAAGTTGACGCAGAGCGCGAGCGCATCTCCCTGGGCGTTAAGCAGCTGGCAGAAGATCCGTTCAACAACTACATCTCTCTGAATAAGAAAGGTGCAATTGTTAACGGTAAAGTGACTGCTGTTGATGCTAAAGGTGCTACAGTTGAACTGGCAGACGGCGTTGAAGGTTACCTGCGCGCTTCTGAAGCGTCAGTTGACCGCGTAGAAGACGCAACTCTGGTTCTGAATGTTGGCGACGATGTTGAAGCCAAATTCACCGGTGTTGACCGTAAAAACCGCGTTGTTAGCCTGTCTGTTCGTGCGAAAGACCAGGCCGACGAGAAAGAAGCCATTGCGACTGTTAACACCAAACAGGAAGAAGGCAACTTCTCTAACGCTATGGCTGAAGCTTTCAAAGCAGCTAAAGGCGAGTAATTGCTTTTGCAACAGGGCGGCTTAAGCCGCCCTGAAATAGCCGTTACTGTCAGAGCTTTTCCAACAGGAATTTACCGGAGGATTTATGACCAAGTCAGAACTTATTGAAAGACTTGCTGGCCAGCACTCTCATATTCCGGCGAAAGTCGTTGAGGATGCGGTAAAAGAGATGCTTGAGCACATGGCGACCACTTTGGCGCAGGGCGAACGCATCGAAATCCGGGGTTTCGGCAGTTTTTCTTTGCATTACCGCGCGCCTCGTACCGGCCGTAACCCGAAAACGGGTGACAAAGTGGAGTTGGAAGGTAAATACGTTCCACACTTCAAGCCAGGTAAAGAGTTGCGTGACCGTGCAAATATCTACGGCTAACGCTTACGCATTACGCGATAAAACGACACTTCGGTGTCGTTTTTTTTTGCCTGAAATTTGGCACAGCGGTGCGGACAATCCCGCAATAAAAAGCTGGGCTCTGCAAGCTCCTCCGAAAGATTGCGCGCCACCTTCCAGCGCAGCGTAACTGCAGCTGCACCATCTTTTAGCTGAGGGTAGAGTCTGATGACGGAATAATGGAGAACCGTCATGCCTTACAGCCCCAGCCGCCTTGCCATGTGGGTCCTCATCGCAATGCTACTCCTGACTTTTCTGCCGAGGCTTCCTGCCGCCCGCTATGACCTGTGGTTGATACTTCCCTCACTGTACTTACTGATGCAGCGCCAACGTCTGCTGAAAGACATCGCTTTATGCATATTGATCTTTCTGTGGCTGGTTATGTCTGCAAGGACGCTGATCGAACAGACTGAGCTGTTGTCCGCAAAGACAATAACGGCCATGACAAAGATCGAAGCCGTACTGGTTAATTCTGAACGGTTGAAAATGCGGATTATCAGCGTGGATGGACGAATGATATTTCCTCCGGTGTATACCCTGGTTAGCAGCAAGGAGATTGACCAGTCATTTTGCAGCGGCCAGCGCTGGCAAATGACGCTGAAACTCCGACCTGTTCATGCCCGATTGAATGAAGGCGGTTTTGATACACAACGGTATGCACTGGCAAACAGTACACCGCTAAGCGGGAGAATAATGTCGCTGACGCCGCACGACAGCACCTGCAGCTTACGTGAGCGAATTATTCAACGCAGCCAAAGTTTTTACGCTGACTTTCCCTGGCAGGCGATTCTCTCTGCGCTGGCATTTGGCGAGCGGGGAGACGTCAGTCCGCAGATGACACAATTGCTCAGAGAGACAGGGACGGCGCATCTGATGGCAATTTCAGGTATGCATATCAGTCTGGCTGCCAGTGTGGGTTGGTTATTTGCCAGGGGCCTGCAGTTGGTTTTCAGAGCGGCGTGGATCGGCTACCGTTTCCCATTGATTTGCGGCGTGCTGGCCGGGGGAGTTTATTGTTGGCTTGCTGGCGCCAACCCACCGTCACTCAGAGCCGCATTAGCGATCGGCTTGTGGGGGGCGTTAAGGTTATCAGGTGTGCGCTGCAGTAACTGGCAGGTTTGGGGCATCTGCATTGCTACCATCATTTTCTTTGACCCGTTAAGTCTACTCTCAGACAGTTTATGGCTGTCGGCGGTGGCCGTGGCCGGCTTGTTGTTTTGGTTTCACTGGTTCCCATTACCCGCAAAATTCGCTGGTAAGAAACGCTGGTTGGTGTTGCAGTTACTGCATCTTCAGTCAGGCATATTTTTGATTATGATGCCAATACAGCTGGTGATTTTTCACGGTATCAGTATCAGCGCCTTACTGGCGAATATCTGGGCAGTGCCGGTCGTCACCTTCCTCTCTGTCCCTCTGATCCTTGCGGCATTAGCGTTTCTACCCATAGCGCCATTGAGTCAGGCTTTCTGGTGGTTTGCCGATCGCTCGCTGGAGGGGGTCTTTGTTCCATTGGCTTTCTTGCCTTCGGGCTGGGTAGATATGACCAGACAGGCGCTGCCGATAAGCGCAGCAATCTGGTTAATGGTGGTCGTCTGCCGTTTCTGCTGGTGGCGATCCTCACCGATAACGGTTCTGAGCTTGTGTCTGGCATTCGCCTGCTGGCGGCTGAATAACGATGAACCCAGGTGGCGCCTGGATATGTTGGATATCGGGCATGGCCTTGCCGTAGTGATTTCGACGAAAGGCGAGGCATTAATCTACGATACGGGCAATCGCTGGGAGGGTGGCGATGCAGCCAAATCCCAGATCATTCCCTGGTTAGGATGGCAGGGGCTAAAGGTTAAACATATTGTGTTAAGCCATGGCCATCTTGACCATATCGGCGGCCTGGAAAGTTTGCAAACAGCGTTTCCTGCCGCGGTAATACACAGCGGGCTGGGAACACCCGGACATTTACCCTGTGAGCAGGGCGTGAACTGGCAGTGGCAAAACCTGTCTTTTCAGGCAATTTGGCCACCGCCAGGACAAACTGAGGCCGGGAATAATCAATCCTGCGTAATCAGGGTAAGCGATGGAAAATGGCGCGTGCTGTTGACGGGGGATATCGAGGCGCAGGCTGAGTATGATTTAGTTCGATATCATCGGGCGTCAATTGGTGCCGATATTTTGCAGGTGCCTCACCACGGTAGCAATACGTCCTCAGTCCCTCCTTTTCTCAGAGCCGTGGGCGGCAAGGTCGCGCTGGCCTCTGCGGCGCGCTACAGCGCATGGAAATTACCGGCGGCAAAAGTGATTAAACGTTACAAAAATTATCACTACATCTGGCATGACACGGCGCTTGAGGGGCAGCTTAGCGTGCATTTTTTTGAAAATAACTGGCACGTTAGCAGTCTGAGAGCGCAAATAATGAGCCGTTGGTATCATCAGTGGTTTGGCGTACCACGTTATTCCAGGTAGAATGAGCGGCTATTTTCAATAAAAGCTGGTTAAATAATGCATCAGGAAAAAGATCTCTCCACCTGGCAGACATTCCGTCGCCTCTGGCCGATGATCAAACCGTTCAAACCCGGATTGATTGTGGCTGCAGTAGCACTGGTACTGAACGCGGCGGGAGATACATTAATGCTGTCACTGCTGAAACCATTACTGGATGATGGTTTTGGTAAGGCAGACTCTTCCGTCCTGATTTGGATGCCTCTGGCGGTTATTGGCTTAATGTTAATCCGCGGCGTCACCAGTTATATCTCGAGTTACTGCATCTCTTGGGTCTCCGGCAACGTTGTGATGAGTATGCGCCGTCGCCTGTTCAGCCACATGATGGGAATGCCGGTCGCCTTCTTCGATCAGCAGTCCACCGGGACGCTGCTCTCGCGTATCACCTACGACTCCGAGCAGGTTGCTTCCTCATCTTCCAGTGCGCTGGTCACCGTCGTGCGTGAAGGGGCCTCGATTATTGGCCTGTTCATCATGATGTTCTACTACAGCTGGCAGCTGTCGCTGATCCTGATTTTACTGGCACCTATCGTCTCTTTTGCTATTCGTACCGTTTCAAAACGCTTCAGAAACATCAGCAAAACCATGCAGAACACGATGGGGCATGTGACCACCAGTGCTGAGCAGATGCTGAAAGGACACAAAGAAGTGCTGATTTTTGGCGGCCAGGAAGTGGAAAGCCAACGCTTTGCACGCGTCAGTAACCATATGCGCCAGCAGGGGATGAAACTGGTTTCTGCCTCTTCTATCTCCGATCCAATTATTCAGCTAATTGCTTCTCTGGCGCTGGCTTTCGTACTGTACGCGGCAAGCTTCCCAAGCGTGATGGCAACTTTGACCGCCGGTACCATCACCGTGGTCTTCTCGTCGATGATTGCCCTGATGCGTCCGCTGAAGTCTCTGACTAACGTCAATGCCCAGTTCCAGCGCGGTATGGCTGCCTGCCAGACGCTGTTCTCTATTCTTGATACCGAGCAGGAAGAAGACACCGGTACGCGAGTGATTGAACGCGCCAAAGGTGACGTTGAATTCCGCAATGTGACCTTCACCTACCCGGGCCGTGAAGCGCCTGCGCTGCACAATATCAATCTGGCGATCCCTGCGGGGAAAACCGTCGCGTTGGTTGGGCGTTCAGGATCGGGAAAATCGACGATTGCCAGCCTGATGACGCGTTTCTACGATATCCAGCAGGGCGAAATCCTGATGGATGGCCACGATCTGCGCGAATATACGCTCAGCTCGCTGCGTAATCAGGTCGCGCTGGTTTCACAGAATGTGCATCTGTTTAACGATACGGTGGCGAATAACATCGCTTATGCCCGTACCGAAAAGTACAGCCGCGAAGATATCGAGAAGGCCGCAACCATGGCCCATGCCATGGACTTTATCAATAAGATGGATAAAGGGCTTGATACCGTTATCGGTGAAAACGGTGTGCTGCTTTCCGGTGGTCAGCGTCAGCGTATTGCCATTGCCCGCGCATTGCTGCGTGACAGCCCAATCCTGATCCTCGATGAGGCAACGTCGGCACTCGATACCGAATCTGAACGCGCCATTCAGTCTGCGCTGGATGAACTGCAGAAAAACCGTACTTCTCTGGTTATCGCTCACCGTCTTTCCACGATTGAAAAGGCCGATGAGATTGTGGTGGTGGAAGACGGCTACATCGTTGAACGTGGAAGCCATGCCGATCTGTTGGAACATCGTGGCGTATATGCACAGCTTCATAAGATGCAGTTTGGTCAATGATTGAACGCATCTGGAGCGGACGCTCCGCGCTATATCTGCTGCTGGTTCCGTTAAGCTGGCTGTACGGCCTGATTAGCAACCTGATCCGCCTCAGCTACGTCTGGGGCCTGCGGAAAGCGTGGCGCGCTACCGTTCCGGTGGTGGTGGTAGGGAATCTGACAGCCGGGGGCAATGGCAAAACGCCGGTTGTTATCTGGCTGGTGCAGGCTTTGCAGCAACGTGGTCTGCGCGTCGGCGTCGTATCAAGAGGCTACGGTGGTAAAGCCGACCGCTATCCGCTGGTCCTGGATAACAGGATCACAACCGCGCAAGCGGGTGATGAACCTGTGCTGATTTTTCAGCGCACAGGGGCTGCGGTAGCGGTCTCACCTGTCAGAAAAGAGGCCGTTCAGGCGCTCACTGACCAGGGAAATATCGACATCATCATTACCGACGATGGCCTGCAACATTACGCACTAGCGAGAGATTTCGAGATTGTGGTTGTTGATGGCAAGCGTCGTTTTGGCAATGGCTGGTGGCTACCTGCAGGCCCGATGCGTGAGCGTGCTACGCGTTTGAAAAGTGTGGATGCGGTCATTACCAATGGCGGTGAAGCGCAGGCTGGTGAGCTGGCGATGCACCTGAATCCGGGTGATGCCGTAAATATTCGCAGTGGTGAAACTTGCCCGGTATTGACACTGACTAACGTGGTGGCGATGGCCGGTATTGGTCATCCTCCTCGCTTCTTTGCCACCCTCCATCAGCAGGGCGTTAAGCCAGTCAAACAGGTGCCTTTTGCCGATCACCAGGCTTATCAACCGGCCCAACTAGCGGCCCTCCTTGGGCCTGGCGAGACGTTATTGATGACGGAAAAAGACGCGGTGAAAGTCCGGTCTTTTGCT
>LIDZ01015039.1_pt8 | contig 14313 bp, 16 predicted proteins | sample 644651 | NCBI WGS metagenome assembly LIDZ01 (sample SAMN03856242, study PRJNA289617) | food metagenome | isolation source: wine grapes on drying loft during traditional withering process | host: Vitis vinifera cv. Corvina | place: Italy: Gargagnago di S. Ambrogio di Valpolicella | collected 2014-01 | reverse complement strand
TCGAGCATCGCGCCTTCGGCCAGAAATACGGTGAAGCACAGCAGGCCGATGAACAGCACCACGCCACGCGGGATCGCAAACGCTGGCCCATCGGACGGACTGCCATAGGGCAATAGATTTGGCGCCGCTTTGGCCAGCGCGGCCAGGGTCAGCACCACCACAATCAGCATCGCTGCAAAAGGTGAGATACCCAGGCTGAGCAGGCCGGCGACACCCGCCGCACCGACAATGCCGCCGAGGCTGAACAGGCCGTGAAACCCCGACATCATGGTCTTGCCGCTGGCGCGCTCGACAATCACCGCCTGCACGTTGGCCGTGCAATCGACCCCGCCCATGCTCGCGCCAAACAGAAACAGCGTGGCGATCAATAGCGGCAGACTGGAAATCGTCGCCAGCAGCGGCAGGCACAGGCAGATCAGCAGCGTCGAACACACCAGCAGACGCCGACAGCCGAAGCGCGCGGCCAGTGCTCCCGCCAGCGGCATCGAAATGATCGAGCCCACCCCAAGACACAGCAACAAAAGCCCGAGCGTGCCCTCATCGAGGCCCATCCGCTGTTTGACGTAAGGCACCAGCGGCGCCCACGAGGCCACGCTGAAACCGGCAATGAAAAACGCGATACGCGTCGAAGACTGCTCCGCCCGAGCCTTGGCATCCTGGGCTGCGGTGCTGAAAGAGGTCATGCATGCTCCTTTTTGGGGTTGGGTCGCCACGAGTCGCGAAACTCGGCACTTCAGAAACCAAAGCGTCAGACAAACTTATGATACGCAATCGATTCACGCCTGCTCAAAAACACCTTAAACATGAATAATCTGTGTATCCATGATTGGCAAAAAGCCAGCAAACGCCAAGGGTAACTGAAAAAATCGTTAAATATCAAAAGCATTGTAAGGTGTCTCAATGAACTTAATACGAAAGCATAATCTTCGTAACCTTCTTTTATGTTTTTTTGGTCTAGACCTGTTTATTGCCATGCGTAAAAGGCTGGGTTAGATTCATTCCCGCACTGGGTTAGTGCAACTAACCGATGAGATGTTCCCTTTGGGAGTCGTCAGCGGCCACGGAAGAACCAGATGTTCATGGAGGATTCGATATATGAATACTTGCCCGAACGAAAACCATCGCTCCCTGCGTAACGCAACGCATGAGTCTTTCGCCAGCGTACTGTTCCTCACCGGAATCAGTCAGAACAATAAAGGCTCCGGCCCTCCCCGCGTGTCGAACCCCCTCAATCGTCAATCTTCTGTCCTGCTGTGCAACGTGCTTGACCGGTTGCCACGGATATCGAACGCCCCTGACTTGATGCCCCCCGTCACAAGCCAGTCTGCAGCACATGATGGCAGTCCCCCCTGCCTGACGGGCCTCATACCTTAGGGCACTGCTGCCCTGCTCTACCGACTCAAAACGAACACTGCACTCATTCGGTTTGCCCTTCGGCTAATCCGTTACGGAATTCGTGTACGCGCTCGCCCTTGTTTTCCCATGAACTACATCTGACTTTTCAAGACGGAGATGATTATGACTGGACTCAAAGTTGGCATTGTTGGTCTCGGCGCACAGATGCAGGAAAATCTGCTGCCCACGCTTTTGCAAATGCCGGACATTCGTATTGTGGCGGTCTGCGACAGTGATCGCCGCCGAGCCGAGCAGATCAATCGTTTTGTATCGAATGTGATGATCACGGACGATTTCGACGACATGCTCGCAAACGCCGGGCTCGATGCGGTCGTCATGGCCTGCCCGCCCCAGGCTCACCGCGATCTTGCGTTCAAGGCAATGGCCAAAGGTGTGCATGTTTTCGTCGAGAAGCCGCCTTGCTTCACCCTTGACGAACTGGACCAGTTGATCGACGCAAGTCGCCGCTCGAACGTGATCACCGGCGTCGGCATGAACTTCAAATTTGCCAAACCCATGCGCCAGTTGCGGCAGATGACCAGTGCCGAACAATTCGGCCAGGTCGTGCATATCCAGCTCAACCACTACGCCAGCAAACCCACTTCGCCACTCTGGGGTCTCGACTCAACGTTGAGGTCGTTCCTGCTCGCCCAGGCCATCCATACCATCGACCTGGGCGTCACGTTCGGCGGCGGCGAGCTGCGTGATATCGAGTCGCGAGTGCAACGTCATGGCGATTCGTTACTGGTCAGTCTGGAGCTGCAATTCACCACCGGCGCCAGCGTCAGTCTGCTCAGCGGAACCATGTTCCCCTACTTTGAATTCGACATGAAAATCGTCAGTTCGAACTCGATGATGGTCGAGCTCAATAACCTGTGGAACATCACCATGCACGAGCCGGAGCACGGCACCAGCGCTACCGGTCCGGGTAAACGCTGGAGAGGCGCCTGGCAGCCGGGGCCTCTGGATTCCGGGTATGAGCGCAGTGGCTACTTCGGCGAACTGGAGCAGTTCTTCCATGCCGTTCGTCACAACACCGCTTATGAGGCGAGCTTCGAAAGCCTGCGGCCGACCTATGAGGTCATCGAAAGCATTTGCAAGGCAGATGCCGTCGCTCGACCCGACCTGGCCCTGAGCGCCTGACCCTACGCCACCAATGCCTGTTTTCGGAGCTTGCAACAATGTCCAGTCTTTCCAGTAACACCACTGCCCGACCTGCTGTTTCGGATAAATATCGCCCGGTGTATGCGGACGACCTGCTGACCATGCAACTGACGCTGGAGCGTCCGCTGTCGGGGACCAGCGATGTGGTCGGCGAATACGAAAGCAAACTCGCCGCCTGGTTCGAAGCGCAACACGCCATTGCCGTATCGTCAGGTGGTGCCGCGTTAAGTGTCGCTATCTACGCCTCCGGGGTCGGTCCGGGCGACGACGTTCTGCTGACGCCCAGCTGCCCGCTGTGCACGATCTACCCGATCATCGCCGCCGGGGCCAACCCTATCTTCGTCGACACCCGAGCCCACGGCTTCGGTGCCGATCCGGCGTCCATAAAGGCGCGCATCACCTCACGCACCAAGGCCATCATCGATATTCCGATGTGGGGCTATCCGACGGAAGTCGACGAGTTGCGCACTCTGACCCATGAGCTGGGTATCAAGCTGATTCTCGACCTGGCCCATTCGCACGGCACAACGCTGGAAGGCCGCCCGCTTTCGCAGTTCGGCGACCTGTCCTGTTTCAGCACCCACGAGCGCAAACCACTGGCAACCGGCGAAGGCGGTTTCATTCTCACCGACGACGATGCATTGGCGCAGCGCTGCCGCGACTACAGCCGCTTTGGCAATCTCAATGGCAAGGATTTCGGCCTCAACTACAAACTCGCTGCACTGCCAGCGGCGCTGGGCGGCAGCCGCCTGGCGTCACTGAATGAGCAGATCCAGAAACGCAGAGAGAACGCGGCGTACTTTCTTGCCCGGCTCGACCACAGCAAGGTCCGGGAGAAGAAAATCATCGACGGCGGCCTGCCTAACTATTACTTCCTGAACCTGGAGCTGCACTTCGCCGACAACCGTGCATTCATCGATTACCTCGACGAAGCCGGTATCCCTTCCGACATCAAGCGCTACGGTTGCAAGGCACTCTATGAGTTCCCGGCACTGGCACAGTACCGCAACGAATGCCCGAACGCAGAAGCGCTGCTGGCAGGCATGACAACGATTCCGGTTCATCCGGGCATTACCCGGGCGGAGCTCGACTACATGGCTGATCGCATCAACCAGTACGGTGGCGCATAAATGACTGAACCACTCGATCGCTCACAACTGGATCGGCATTTCACCGCGTCCGGGTTCGTCTTGAACCCGGAGCGCAAGATGCTGCTGTTGCATCACCGCAAGCTGGACGTCTGGCTCTATCCGGGCGGCCACATCGAACAGGGCGAAACCCCCGACGTTGCAGTACTCAGAGAGATTTTCGAAGAGACGGGCATTCATGCCGAGTTGCTCGGCGAGCGTGATGAAGAGCTCGCCGATGTCGAAACCGATGTCACCGTCCTGCATCAGCCTTACCGGGTGCTGTGCGAATACATCAATGACAAACGCGGCCCGCACTATCACCTGGACCTGATTTATGTAACAGCAACCAACCTGCAGGCCTGCCCGGACAACCGGGAAGTCGAGCATGCGCGGTTTTTCAGCCATGCAGAAACCGCAGACCTGAAGATGTTTCCCAATTTCCGGCGAATGGTAGACCGGGTTTTTGCAGACGATGCGCTGTGGGATCTGGTGGGAATGAAGGTGGCACCATGAGCCTGCGTACCATTACCCAGCTGCGCACCATTACCCAGAAAGGGCCGATGCATTCGATCGATGACCTGCATGAGCTGGAGCGGGCGCTGCATTCGGGCCTGACAGGCACTTCGCAGGTGGTCGATGAATACGAAGCGGCGCTTTCCGGGCTGTATGGCATCAAGCATGTGATCGCTGTGTCTTCGGGTGCGGCATCAGTGACCGCTGCGCTGGCCGGTGTCGACTTCCAGCCGGGCGACGAAGTCATCGTCGCCCCGACGGGGCCGATCTGTACGGTCCTGCCGATCCTCTCGCTGGGGCTTGTGCCGGTGTTCTGCGATGTCGCGCCGGACAGTTTCGGCCTGGATCCGCAAGACCTGCAGCGCTGCATAGGCCCTCGTACCTGCGCAGTCATCGAAGTACCGATGTGGGGCTATCCGATTCGCTCGAATGAAACCTTGGCGACCATGCGCCAAGCCGGTATTCCTCTGATCCAGGATCTGGCCCACGCACACATGACCCGGCTGAACGGCACCTGGCTCGCACAGCATGGGGATATCAGCTGTTTCAGTACCCATGACTGCAAATTCATCTCGACCGGCGAAGGCGGCTTCGTGATGACCGATGACGACGACCGGGCCAGACGAATCCGTGCCTATACCCGTTTCGGCAACCTGACGGGCGAGTCGCTGGGCATCAACCTGAAGCTGGGCGGGCTGCAGGCGGCGCTGGGGCTGGCCCGTTCGCGTCAGCTCTATTCGCACCTCGAACGCCGGATGAGAAACCGCGATCTTCTTCTGTCCATGCTCGACAACCCGGCGTTTCGCGAGCTGCCTGTCGTCAAAGGCGGCGCAGTCAACGCCTACTCGCTGCTCCTGCAATCAGTGGGGCATGACGGTCGCCAACTGGTGCACTACCAACAACGTCACGGTATCGAATCGGACATCGGCAAGTACGATAACCAGCCGCTTTACCAGTTGCCGCTGCTGACCCGGTATCAACGCGACTGCCCTAACGCTGCCAGATTGCTGCGTTCACTGACGACGGTGCCTCTGCACCAGAATCTGCTGGACGACGATCTGCATTACATCGCCAAGGTGCTCAATGACTACTCTCCCGATTGAACCGGCCCTGCGCTCGGGCCATGCGGTAGTAATTGGCGGCAGTGTCACCGGCTGCCTCACCGCTGCCGTGCTGGCGCGCCGCTTCGAGCGTGTCACTGTCGTCGAAAAAGGCGACTTTTACGACGAGACAGGCCCGCGTCAGAGCCTGCCTCAAGAACATCATGTGCACCTGCTGCTGTTGCGCGGCAAGCAGATCATGGAGCGGATCTATCCGGGTCTGCTGAGTGCGCTCGAACAAAGCGGCGCTCAGGTGGCGGACCTCGGACATGATGTGAAGTGGTATCAACGCGGCCGCTGGAAAAACCGTTATCGCAGCGGCATCGAAGCTCACTACTGCAGCCGCCGGCTCATCGACAACCAGTTGCGCCGCTGCCTGACGACAGTACCGCAGGTCAGCATTCTGTCCGGTACACGGGTCACGCGCATCGAGTTTTCCGGTGCCGACAATCTGCGTCAGGTGAGCGGCGTGGTGATCGATGACGGCTCGGGCGAGCGCAACCTGTCCTGCGACCTGCTGGTGGATGCCAGCGGCCGCGGCACGCACATGCCTTCCTGGCTGAAAGACGCAGGCTTCGGCAGCGTGCAGCACAGTGTGGTCAAGACCGAACTGGGCTACGCATCGCGCATCTACAAACGGCTTCCTGCCTTCGCTGAACAATGGCAAGTATTGCTGGTGCTGCCAACCGCTCCGGCCCAGCGCTCGATGGGGGTCATCAGCCCGATCGAGGGCGATCGCTGGATGGTCACCACCGGGGGCTGGTTCGGCCACTTCCCCGGCAAGGACCCCGACGAGTTTCTTCAGGCACTGGCCAGCCTGCCCGTCCCGGACATCCATGACGTCATCCGCGAGGCCGAGCCACTCTCGGAGATCTTTACGTTCAAGATGCCTGGCAGTCGCCGCACTCACTACGACCGTCTCAAACACTGGCCAGAGGGTCTGCTGGTAGTGGGCGATGCGTTGAGCAGCATGAATCCGCTGTACAGCCAGGGCATGACCATCGCGGCACTCGAAGCCGATTGCATCGATGAGCGCCTTGACGCACTGCTGGATGAGTCACTCCGCTGCCATCAGTTGCAGGGCCTGCTGTGCAGCGTCGTTGACGGTGCCTGGAACATGGCCACGACGGAGGATTTTCGTTTTCCGGAAACCTCCGGGGAACGCACTTGGCGCACACGTTTCGACCATTGGTATGGCGCCGGGCTGGGTGCGCTCTCGGCCAGCAATCGCCGTGCGCTGGAAACGCAGATCAGTGTGACTAACCTGGTGATGGACCCCGCCCGGGTGTATTCGCCAGCGCTTGTGTCGCGTATCGCTCTCAATGCCGTACTTTCCCGGAATACCCGCCAATGATCGACGACATCCTGCATTTTTCCGGCATCGAGCATGTGGTGTTCGACTGGAACGGTACGTTGATCGACGACCTCGATCTTGCCGTCTGCGCCGTGAATCGCTGTGGCGAGCAGTTCGGCGTCGCGCCTGTTACGGCCGAACAATACCGGGCAAGGTTCGACTTTCCGATTGCCGGGTTCTACGCATCACTCGGCTTCGACCTGGACCGTGTGCCGTTCTCTACCATCGTGCAGCACTACCTCGCGCACTTCGACGCAAACGTTGCCCACTGCCCGCTGCAACCGGGCGTGATCGAGTTTCTCGACGCAGCACGCAGGGTCGGGATCGGCGTGTCGATCCTGTCGGCGTCGCACTGCGACGTTCTGGTTCAGACCCTGCGCGCGAAGGGCCTGTATGAGTGTTTCGAACATGTCGTGGGGCTGAGCCATAACCAGGCCACCAGCAAGACCGCCGAGGCCGTAGTGCTGCAGAAAACCCTGGGCACACCGGCCTCACGCACCCTGTTTGTCGGCGACACGCTGCATGACTTCGACGTCGCAAATGCCGTGGGCTGGTCGCCGGTGCTGGTTGCGACAGGCCATCAGAACAGCGAACGCCTGCGACTCAGTGGTGCCCCGCTGTTCGATGGCCTGGGCGATCTGCTCGAACGCTTCACGCCCTTCCCCATACCGCACGCCAAAACCGGGGGTGCCTGAGCATGGCCACATCGCACATTGTTCTGTCTGGCCTGATCGCCACTGCATTGACCTTGCGTGCGATCGTTGCCTTTTACTACCGCGACAAGCAGCGCATATTGCGATTGCTGCGCCTGATACCCCGGCTACCTGACCGCAAGGAGCACTATTACCGACCGCTGGATGGCTGGCTCGCGCCGCTGCCGTTCATCTGGACCTGGCTGGACATCGTGGCCGCCGTGCTGCTCGCATCACTCTACTCCTCGCCGCTGGCGTGGCTGATGGTGGTGCTGTGGAGCGGCGGACGGCTGCGTGCGCTGCAGGAGTTTGGCCATAACGCCGTGCATTTTGCGCTATGCCCCAATCATGACTGGCAGTGGTGGCTGAGCGATATTTTCTATCAGTTTCCAGCGTTCAAACGTGACATGCGCAGCCGACACCAGACCCACACGCTGGAACACCATCGCAACCCCAATCATCCGGATCTCGACCCCAACCGCGCACGGGTGCATGCCGGTGGCTACGTGGCCGGCATCTCCCCCGGCAAATTCTACTGGTTGCTGCTCTATCCGCTGACGCCCCAGGGGGCCCGGGTCAATCTGAGCACCATGGCGCGCAACAGTCTGCTGAATCACTCGCGCCTGACCACGGTGGTTCGCATCGTATGTATGCTGGCGGTCACCGCGCTGCTCTACTGGGCAGGCGGCTGGAAAGGCGTGCTGTTTGGCTGGCTGGTTCCGCTGCTGACGTCGTATCCGGTGTTTGCCTGGGTGTCACTGCTCACCGAGCACCGCTGGTTTGTCGAAGGGACGTCCAGGGACCGACGCGATCTTGAATACCTGGCAGGCCGACCCACCGATTATTTCGGCATCACCGGGTGGCTGATTCGCGTGTTCATCGCGCCGACGTCCGACGCCTATCACCTGGCGCACTCGCTGTACCCCGGCGTGCGCTGGAACTACCTGCCGGCGATTGACCGGCATCTGAAAATCCATGAGCCACGCTACAGCAACAACGCCAGTGAAGGCCTGCTGCTTCGACGCGGCAGCGCACCCACTGCGCTATCCGAACTGTATGAGCGTCTGGTGACCACCGGACATCCAGAAACCACCTTGAAAACCAGAGGCAGCGTATGAATACCCCGGCACATCAGCACATTCAACGTATCGGCATCATTGGCGGCAGCGGCCTTCAACAGTTGCCCGGTTTGAAGGACATACAGCTCGTCGAGTGCGAAACGGCGTTCGGCAAACCCTCTTCTCCCGTCACGCTGGGCACCCTCAACGACGTGCCGGTGGCGTTCGTGCAGCGCCACGGTGTGGGCCATACCATCCCGCCAGCGTTCATCAATGTGCGCGCCAATATTGCCGCGCTGCGCAGTGTCGGCTGCACTCAACTGTTGTCGGTGAGTGCCGTGGGCAGCCTGAGCCACGATGCACCGCCGGGCAGCTTCGTGCTGATCGACCAGTTCATCGATCGCACGATCAAGCGTGACAAGACGTTCTTCGGGCCAGGGCTGGTCGGTCACGTACCGTTTGGCGACCCGGTGTGCGGGCGCATGCGTTCGGTGCTGGCCAGCGCCGCAGAAGCCGCCGACGTGCAGGCCCGCAACGGCGGCACCTACGTGGTCATGGAAGGGCCGCAGTTTTCGACACGCGCCGAGTCCAGCCTCTATCGCCAATGGGGTGGCACCGTGATCGGCATGACCGCCATGCCGGAAGCCAAGCTGGCACGCGAAGCGGAGCTTTGCTACGCGATGATTGCCATCCCCACTGACTTCGACTGCTGGCACGAGTCCCATGAACAGGTCAACGCGACGCTGGTCGCCCAGCGAATGGCGGATACGGTCGCACTGACGCGCCGTCTGGTCACAGAAGCCGTGATGCGGCTGGGCGAACATCAGGGTACCTGCTCAGCCGGGTGTGATCATGCGCTGGACACCGCCGTCATGACCGCCCCCGAGCACCGCGATCCGGAAATGATCGCGCGCCTGCTGACGGTTGCCCCCAACGCCACTCACCTGGGGGCCAAGGCATGAACAATCCGGGCACCACTCAGGACAGAGTGCGTATCAAGAAGGTCGAAGTGCTCTCGGACAACTGGTACGTACTGCGCAAGACCACCTATGACTTTCAGGGGCGCAACGGCGCCTGGCGCACCCTGACCCGGGAAACCTACGACCGCGGCAACGGTGCAACCATCCTGCTCTACAGCAAGCTGAAGCAGACGGTGGTCCTGACCCGGCAATTCCGCTTTCCGGCCTTCGTCAACGAGCACGACGGCATGCTGGTCGAAACCTGCGCCGGTTTGCTGGATCGCGACGATCCGCAAACCTGTATCCGCAAGGAGACCGAGGAAGAAACCGGTTATCGCATCCAGGAGGTGCGCAAGGTCTTCGAAGCGTTCATGAGTCCTGGGTCGGTGACCGAGCGGCTGTACTTTTTCGTCGGCGAATATTTCGATGAAAACAAGCTGAGCGACGGCGGTGGTCTGGAAGCGGAAGGCGAAGAAATCGAGGTTCTCGAGCTGCCGCTGGACGAAGCGCTGGCCATGATAGACACCGGGGCAATCTGCGACGGCAAGACCATCATGCTGCTACAGTACGCCAAGCTGCATGGATTGCTGGATTGAGGCCGGGCATGGATGAACTTATCGCTATCAGCTCGATGGAAAATGCCGAACTGGCCGAGTTCGTGGCAGGCATCAGCGAGCATATCGGTGTACCGGTGCGCCTCTCGCGCTGGTCCACATCAGAATTGATCGAGCGCGTGATCGAGGGCACGGCAGGCGACTGGGACCTGCTGTTGGGGACGGCGGCCACCGCCCTGCTCGATCCCGCACTGAACTCACAGTTGCTGACGCTGGACGCGCTTGATTGCTCGACCCTACCCGCACAGGCGATTGCCGTCGACCGACGCTGGTTCAGCCCGTCAGGCTTTGTCCCGGCCTTTTGTTATGACCCGCAAGTACTCGCCACTCACGACCTCACGCCGCCACTGTCCTGGGAAGCGCTGTGCGCACCGGCGTGGGCGAATCGGATTGCCTTGCCAGATCCGGGACGCTCGGGCGCAGGCTATCTGCACCTGAGCGCGCTGCTCGAAGAGTACGGCGAGCAGGCCTGGGACAGGCTCGCTCACATTGCACAACTGCGGCCATCGATCAGCGGGTCGTCCGCCGCCCCGATAGAGGCGGTGATCGAGGGAAATGCGCTGGTCGGCGTGACGGTGTCCACGGCTGCCACTCGTGCCGCGGCGCAGCGCGGTTCCCTGCACTGGTGCGTGCCCGGTGATGCACGTCGCTACGAGTTCGAAGTGTTCGGCTGTCGCGCCGGTTCGCCGCGTACGACACAAGCGCTGCAGGCACTTGGCTGGATGCTTTCGCCGGGCGCTGCTGCCATCAGCCGACGCTATGGCAAGGTCGTGATCGGTGGCGTGTCGAGCGATACCCTGGCAGCGGCCGACCTCAAGGCGCTGGACGCCATCGAGGCCAGCCATACCAAAGTCGCCCGTTGCGCACGCTGGCATTCACTGTTCGACACAAAGGCTGGCCTATGACCGACATGGCCCACAACCAATCGATGCAGTCGCCCTCTGCCCCGGCAAGAACGGAGCGACGGCCGTGGGGGATTTACCTGATGTTCGGCCTGTTCGGGGCCCAGCAAGGCATGCTCGGACCGCTGATGCCGTTTCTGCGTGCCGAGTTCAATCTTGATCTGCGCTGGACTGGCCTGCACTTCGCCGCATACGCCTTGGGGCTGGTGCTGATCGGCGTGCCCTATCGCTGGCTGGAGAGCCGGGCACTGGCAATCGGCATCGGTCGTATCACCATAGGCTCTATCGTGCTGGCCAGCGGACTGTTTTCGATCGCCGGCGGTTTGACCATGACACTGCCGGGCAGCGTACTGATGGGCTTCTCGGGTGGTCTGGTCATGGCTGTCGGACAGGCCATGCTCGGCAGACTGTATGGTCGGCAGGCTGCCGCCAAACTGGTGGAAGCTCACATCGTGGCGGGCCTCTGTGTACTGAGCGGCGCGCTGTTGGTGGGCGCCGCGACAGCCATCGGGCTGTCGTGGCGCATGGCTCCGCTGCTGGTCAGCAGCTGGGCGCTGGTCATGTTCTGCCTGCCGCTGACTATTCATAAGTCCGGGGCCGGCCACAACGCCTCATCGCAAAGGGTCGATACCCCGCGCCTGCAACGCCTGACCCGGCTCAGTCTGTGGGCCTTGGTGATACTGGGGATCTCGGCGGAATGGGGCGTGGGGTTCTGGGGCGCGGAGTACATCAAGACCCATGTACAGACCAGCGCGTCGGTCGCAGCGACGCTGATGAGCCTGTACTTTGCCGGCACCGTCTGCGGGCGACTGGTCAGCAGCTACGCGCTTCGCCGGGTCTCACCGTTTACATTGCTGACCCTGGTGATATTCAGCGCTATTGCCACGCTGCTGGTGCTGTCGTTCGTACAAGGCGTCACCGGCACAGCGATCCTCACGTTCGTGCTCGGCGCCTGCCTGGGCAATTTCTTTCCGCTGATTCTTGGCTCGGCCATGCGTATTGCGCCACAGGCCAGCTCGACGCTCAGTACCCAGGCATCACAGGCGGTCGGTGTGGCGCTGCTGCTGGCCCCGTTTCTGCTCGGGCTGCTGTCCGAACGAATCGGGGTCGAGGCGGCTTTCAGCCTGCTGATCGTCTATCCCCTTCTCATGTTGCCGCTAGTGCCCGCCCTGCGTGGTGCCTGGTCTGCCGGCAACGCTACCATCCCCTCAAAGGAGTAGGAATCGATGGCCCTTCGCGCGCTGTTGTTCGATCTGGACGGAACGCTTATCGACACCGATGAACTGCATTTGAACGCCTATAACCAGCTGCTCGCACGCTGGGAACGTTCGATGGACATCGGTTATTACAAGGCCCATGTCATGGGTTTTCCGGATGACATGATTTTTGGCGGCCTGTTTCCTGACATTCCGGCGGCGCAATACGCCAGTCTGGCGGCGGAGAAAGAGTCCATGTTTCGCGCTCAACTGGGCGAGACGATCCCGGTGGCAGGCGTGTTGCGTATCCTGGATCACGCGCGCGAAACCGGCCTGCGCACCGCAGTGGTGACCAATGCGCCCCGTGAAAACGCCATGGCCATGCTGACTGGCCTGGGCATTCTCGACCGGTTCGACACCATTGTGATCGGCGGTGAGCTGGCACGTGGCAAACCACATCCGATGCCTTATCTCACGGCCTTGGAACTGCTCGATGTGACGGCCGATCAGGCGCTTGCCTTCGAGGACTCGCTGGCAGGCGTCCAATCGGCGAGCGCCGCCGGGATCCATACCTTCGGCATGCTGTCGGGGCTGGATGAGGGTCAGCTGCGAGCGGCCGGTGCCCGGGACATCATTCGCGACTTCAACGGTGATGCGCTCTGGCGACACCTTGAATCGCCCGCCTGACGCGCCCGTTTTCGGTCAGGTGCAGGGTGACATCCGTGCGCCCTCGCCTGACGAACGTTGCGCCTGCAAATCCGAGCTTTTTGCGACCCTGCACACTAAACTAGCCTCCGCGCGCACCAGACAGGTGCGCAATCTGTCGATTCAGCTGTTGCGGAGGCCGTTGTGTACAAAGGTGTGGTGCTGTCAGTCCTGGCGTCTACGCTGTTCGGGGTCATGTATTTCTATACGTCACTGATGGCCCCGCTCGACGGCGAAGAAATCTTCGGCTGGCGCATGCTGCTCACCGTGCCCTGCGCGACGCTGTTCATGCTGGTCAGCGGTGACTGGCGGCGAGTCCGCGAAGTGGCTGTCCGGCTCAGGCAGCAACCGCTGCTGATCTTCGCGCTGCTGCTGTCTTCGGTGCTGCTCGGTGCGCAGTTGCTGATCTTCATGTGGGCGCCGCTGCACGGGCGCAGTCTGGAGGTATCGCTGGGCTATTTCCTGCTGCCGCTGAGCATGATTCTCACCGGCCGCGTGGTGTATGGCGAGCACCTCTCCTACCTGCAGAAAGTCGCTGCGGTGTTTGCCCTGATCGGCGTGGCGCACGAGCTGTGGCGGCTGGGCAGTTTCTCCTGGGAAACCCTGCTGGTCGCGGGCGGCTATCCGCTGTACTTCGTGCTGCGTCGCAAGCTCAAGACCGATCACCTCGGCGGGCTCTGGTTCGACATGCTGCTGATGCTGCCCATCGGCCTGTGGTTCATCGCCCACGGCCATCCGCAGGCCATTCAGCAGGCACCGCTGTTGTACCTGCTGATTCCGCTGCTCGGGGTGATCAGTGCCTCGGCGCTGGTCAGTTACATTCTTGCCAGCCGCCTGCTGCCGTTCAGCCTGTTCGGGCTGCTCAGTTATGTCGAGCCGATCCTGCTGGTCGGCGTCGCCCTGCTGCTGGGCGAAAGTATCAGTCGCGATGAATGGCTGACGTACCTGCCGATCTGGCTGGCCGTGGTGGTCCTGATGATCGAAGGCGCCAAGCATATGCTGGCCCAGCGCCGCCGCGATGCGAGCTGAGCGTCAGGACTCGGTGAAACGCTCCAGCTGCATTTCCTGAAGCCGACTGAGGGTGCGCCGGAAGGCAAACGACAGGTAGCCCTCGGTGTACAGCTCGTCCATCGGCACCGGCGCTTCGACATACAGCGGAATGCGCCGGTCATAGCACTCGTCGACCAGCGCGATGAAACGGCGCACGCCGTCATCGTTGGGCGACAACTGCGGCAGCTCGCGATCGCCTGCGGTCACCTGCTCGACGCCATCCTCGGTGCCGCGGGCAATTTTCGCTTCACGCTGCGCGGCCCCCAGCAGCGGCACCTCGCTGAGCAGAATCACCGAAAAACGATCACACAAGGCGATGAAATCCATGGCCGCCAGCGGCTGTTCGCAAAGGTCGCGATAGCGGCACCACACGGCCGTGTCGGAATGCTGAACCACATTGATGCTGCGATAACCGAGCATGACCTGCGAATCGTGGACCGGCTGATCCGCGCTCAACGCGTCGAAGATGCCCTGCAAGGCA
>LIDZ01014749.1_pt3 | contig 14319 bp, 11 predicted proteins | sample 644651 | NCBI WGS metagenome assembly LIDZ01 (sample SAMN03856242, study PRJNA289617) | food metagenome | isolation source: wine grapes on drying loft during traditional withering process | host: Vitis vinifera cv. Corvina | place: Italy: Gargagnago di S. Ambrogio di Valpolicella | collected 2014-01 | reverse complement strand
GGGGCACCGTCATCGCCCCCCTGCTCGCCCTCGATGGCCTGCTGGGCCTTCTTGGTCAGCACGACGATATCGATACGCCGGTTGATCGGGTTCAGCGGATTCTTGCGATCAAACAGCGCCGAGGACGCAAAGCCCACCACGCGCGCAACTTGGTTATCCGGGTAGCTACCTGCGACCAGCGCCCGCCGCGCGGCGTTGGCACGGTTGGCCGAAAGCTCCCAGTTACCCGCGCCGTTGGCGTTGGTATACGCCGTGGCATCGGTGTGGCCACTTATGCTGACCTTGTTAGGCACCGCTTTGATGGTGTCGGCCATGGCCAGCAGGATATCTTCGAAATAGGGCTTGAGCCGCGCGCTGCCCAAGTCGAACATCGGCCGGTTGTCGGCATCGGTGATCTGGATGCGCAAACCTTCCTGGGTGATCTCGAACAGGATCTGATCCTTGAACTTGACCAGTTGCGGGTTCTCGTCGATTTTGTTCTGCAGCTCCTGCAACAGCAGCTCGAGGCGTTGCTTTTCAACGGCCTCATCGTTTTTGCTGGTGTTGTCCTGAGTGTCGTTCTTCTCGCTATCAGGCTTGGCCGGTGACAACTCGGCGGCGGGGTTGAGCGTCGAGTCTGGCGCCAACTGCGGCGACCCACCGAGGTCGATAACGTAGGGCGAACCGCTCTCGGTAAAACCGATCGGGTCCTTGAAGTAACCGGCAATGGCGAGTTTCTGTTCCGGCGTGGCTTCGGACAACAGCCACATCACCAGAAAAAACGCCATCATCGCTACGGCGAAGTCGGCAAAAGCGATTTTCCATGCGCCACCATGGTGCCCAGCGGCAAAGCGCTTGACGCGTTTGACGATGATCGGCTGGTTGTTTTCCATAAATCAGCGACCGCGAACCGCTTGCTCAAGCTCGGCAAAGCTGGGGCGATGGGCGGGATAAAGGACCTTGCGGCCAAACTCGACCGCCAGCGACGGCGGCATGCCAGAGGCCGAAGCGACCAGCGAAGCCTTGATGGACTCGTAGACGTTGACCTCTTCCTTGGCATCGTGGGCCAGGCACTGGGCCAGCGGGCCGAAGAAGCCGTACGCCGCGAGGATACCCAAGAACGTACCCACCAATGCCGCGCCGACGTGACCACCGATCGCGGCCTTGTCGCCGTCGCCCAGTGAGGCCATGGTCACCACGATACCCAGCACCGCCGCCACGATACCGAAGCCCGGCAAACCGTCGGACACACCGGTTACCGCATGGGAAGGATGCTCGAGCTCTTCCTTCATGCTGAGGATTTCCATGTCGAACAGGCCTTCGAGCTCATGGGGCGCCATGTTGCCCGAAGACATGATGCGCAGGTAATCGCAGATGAACGCGGTCATGCGCTCATCCTTCAAAATGGTAGGGTACTTGGCGAAAATCGGGCTGGCCGAAGCGTCTTCGATATCCGCTTCGATCGCCATCATCCCTTCACGACGACTCTTGTTGAGAATCTCGTAAACCAGGCTGAGAATTTCCAGGTAAAAGGCATGGGTAAACCGCGAACCGAACATCTTCAACGACTTTTTGAAGACGTGCATGGTCATGTAGCCAGGGTTGGACTGCAAGAATGCACCCAGGGCCGCGCCGCCGATGATCATCACCTCGAAAGGCTGGATCAGCGCCGCGATCTTACCGTGGGACAGTACGAATCCGCCTAGAACACTAGCGAATACGACGATGATGCCGATGATTTTAGCCATAGTTTAGAGAACACTTACTAATTCGTGGACGGGGCTGGGCACAAGCGATTTACTTCAGATGCCCTACTTATCGGCAGTGGTGAGCCAGACTATAGTTAGCAAACATGAAAAAACCAGTGCCCCCCTCTCGCTCGCCAGTGAAGTGCCCATGCCTCCGCAGACACCCCGTACGTTAAATGCCTGGATCAAGCTGCTCGGCAATATTCGCCTCCCGGTGCCACGCCTGGCTCACGAGCGGGTCAGCAGCGCGATCAACGACGGCAGCCGCTCGTTGCGCGATATCGCCGAACGTATGCAAGATAGCCCCGCCCTGGTGCTGAGCGTGATCCGCGAGGCTAACATGACCGCCAGCAACGAGCTGGTCGAGCCTGCCGAGAGCCTGGAAATCGCCATTAACCGACTCGGCCTCAAACGCACCGCAGAATTGCTGCGATCGCTGCCGACCATGGAAGCCGACGATATTCCGGCGGCGTTACGCCAGCTACAGCTGATCAGCCTGCACGCCAGCCAGCAAGCCAATGGTCTGTTCGCGGCGCGCCTGGCCCGGCTGTGGCACGAGATTCACTGGGGCAGTTTGTTGTTTCTGTCACCGCTGTGGCCTTTGGCGATCAGCCATCCCAAGCTGCTTGAAGAGTGGGAGCTGCGGGTTATCCACAAGAACGAACCGGCCGCAAGGGTCGAGCTCGAACTGTTCGGCATTCGCTTGCTCGAGCTTTGCCAGGCTCTGGCCGAGCTGTGGCGCCTGCCGGTGTGGATCATTCAGGGCTACCGCCTGTTGCAAAACGAACGCCGGCAGCTGGTGCGCGTGATGCACATCGCTCGCCACCGCGAGCTTGGCCTGCAACAGCAACAGGAACTCGACCAAGACCCGGAACTACGGCGCTGGCTCAACCACCCGGCCAACACCATCGTGCTCGCCAATGGCCTGGCCCTGTCGGCGCAGCAGGCCTGGGACACCCCGCACAATACCCGCTGGCAGTACCTGACCAGCCTGTACCTCCAAATGCCCTTGGGCGACCTGCAACAGCAGATTCACCAGCAAGCCGTAATCAGCGCCCATGACCATGCCGGGCCAGGCATCTGGCATCCGGCTACGGCCCTGCTGTGGCCATGGAACGAGCGGCGCGTGCACAAGGGCCTGGTGCCCGCTCCTGCACCCACCGCCCATGACTTGAAGCGCTGGCGCAAGTTCTGCACCGATCTGCTGGCCGAGCCGAGCCACTTCAATAACGCCATGGAGCTGACCAACTGGGCGCGCGATGCATTGGTTGCCTGCGGTATGAGCCGGGTCATGATGCTGATGACCGACAAGGCCATGAGCCAGCTGCGCGTGCACCAGATTGCCGGGCTGCCGCAGCCATCTGCGCAACTGACCATCACCATCGACCACAGCACCCTGATCCAGCACCTCACCCGTCAGGCTGGTGAGGTGCGCATCACCCTGGAAAACCACGACCTGTACTGGCCCAAGTTACCGGCCAGCCTGCGCACGCTGTTTCGCGGGGACAACCTGCTGGCACGGTCGCTGGTCAGTAACGGCCGGGTGATCATGGTGGTGATCGCCGACCAGGGCGGTGGGCCGTTTTCCGAGATTACCGTGCAGGCCTTTGGCAAAACCGTGCAGTGTATCGAGCGCGCCCTGGCCATCTTTAGCAAACGCAGCCGCTGAAGCTTTGCGCTACAATCGCGTTTTTATTCGACGTGGTGATTTCACATGCCTGATTTCTCCGGCCTGCCGCTGGTCATCGAGCCGTCCGACCTGAAAGGTCGCCTGGATGCCCCCGGGTTGATCCTGGTCGACCTGTCCAACGCCGCGCGCTATCAGTCCGGGCACATCCCCGGCGCCTATTTCGTCGATGCCAAGCGCACCCAACTGGGCCAGCCTCCCGCGCCAGGGCTGCTGCCCGGCAAGGCTGCGCTCGAAGCGCTGTTTGGCGAGTTGGGGCATAACGCCAACGCTACCTATGTGGTCTATGACGATGAAGGCGGCGGCTGGGCCGGACGCTTTATCTGGCTATTGGACGTCATCGGCCACAAGCGCTATCACTACCTCAATGGCGGCGTACTGGCTTGGGAGGCCGAGCAGTTGCCCCTCTCGAGCATGCCACCTGAGGCTGCTGGCGCCCCGGTGAGCTTGACGCTGGACGACGCGCCTACAGCCACCCGCGAATACCTGCAGAGCCGCCTGGGCGCCGCCGATCTGGCCATCTGGGATGCCCGTGGCCCGCTGGAATACTCCGGTGCCAAGGTGCTGGCTGCCAAGGGCGGTCACATACCAGGCGCCATCAACTACGAATGGACCGCCGGCATGGATAATGAGCGCCAACTGCGCATCCGCCCGGACATCTCCACCGTGCTCGCCAGCCTGGGCATTACACCCGACAAAGAAATCATCACCCACTGTCAGACCCACCACCGCTCGGGCTTCACCTACCTGGTCGCCAAGCACCTGGGGTACCCGCGCGTCAAAGGCTATGCCGGATCATGGGGCGAATGGGGCAACCACCCCGACACCCCGGTTGAAGTTTAAGGAATGACCATGAAATCTCGCTTGTTCATCATCAGCCAATACCTGCTGCCCCATCATCTGTTGTCGCGTCTGGCCGGCTGCGTCGCCGAATGCCGTGTGCCTTGGTTCAAGAACGCCTTTACCCAGTGGTTCGCCAAGCGCTATCAGGTCAATATGTCCGAAGCCTTGGTCGAAGACGTGACCGCCTACGAAAATTTCAACGCCTTCTTTACCCGCGCGCTCAAACCCGACGCCCGCCCCCTGGACCCGACTCCGGGGGCGATCCTGTGCCCTGCCGACGGGGCCATCAGCCAGTTGGGCCCGATCGAACACGGGCGTATCTTTCAGGCCAAGGGCCACAGCTTCAGCGTGCTGGAATTGCTGGGGGGTGATCAGGCCAGCGCCGCACCGTTCATGGGCGGCGAATTTGCCACCGTCTACCTGTCGCCAAAGGACTACCACCGCGTGCATATGCCGCTCGCCGGTACCTTGCGCGAAATGGTCTACGTGCCTGGCCGGATCTTTTCGGTCAACCAGACCACGGCCGAGAACGTCCCGGAACTGTTCGCCCGCAATGAGCGGGTAGTCTGCCTGTTCGACACCGAGCGTGGGCCAATGGCCGTGGTGCTGGTGGGCGCGATGATCGTGGCCTCGGTCGAAACCGTCTGGGCTGGGCTGGTCACGCCGCCCAAGCGCGAACTCAAGACTTTCAGCTACGACGAAGCAGCGCGCGCTCCGATTCATTTGGAAAAAGGTGCCGAACTGGGCCGCTTCAAGCTGGGCTCGACCGCAATCGTGCTCTTTGGGCCCGAGCAAGTAAAATGGGCCCATTCGCTGACAGCCGGTTCGCCGGTACGGATGGGTCAAGGCCTGGCCTCACCTGCCAAAGCCTGAGCGGTAGTCGGGCCTGGGTTGCACTCAGGGCCCGGCAAAACGAAAGCGTTGCAGGGCTGTCAAAATCCTATATAGCATCAGCAACTCGGCAACCGCCTCGCATTGCTGCTAGAGTCCGTGCAACAGGCCGGATGATAAAGTGCAAATCGCCCTCTCAGAGGAGCGGCGGCTTGCACGTGGAGCTGCAATCAATACCAGGAATTGAGTCATGTCACGCCCCAGCCCCCACCTGTTGTTGCGCGCACCGACGCCATCGCAGATGAGCCTGAGCTTCTGCGAGGCGAACCCGCGCGAGCTCAAACGCTGGATTGCTGCCTTGCCTAAAGCCAATATCGGCGAAACGGCGCGACAGCTTTACCAAGGCATGGCCGAACTCAACCAACTGATCACGGCCAGTGACAACCGCTTGCAACTGCTCGAATTGCTGCGGCCCGAAGTCTATTACGTGTGCAAGCACCTTGAGCGGCACTTCCTCAATCAGGCCATTGTGCTCGATGAGCGAGCGCGCAAGGTCGCCAACCTGTGCCAGGCTCTGCAAAATCAGCTAGCCATTGGCTACAAGCAGATCGTTGTCGATATCGTGCCGAAACTGGGCAAGGATCGCCTGCAAACCCTCGCCATATCCATCCAGCGCGCCCTGCATTGCCTCAATGGCCCGTTGGTGCGTGCCAGCCTGCTTTACTGCCCGGTGCCCGAAGGCCTGTGGCTCGAGTTGCATCAGCTCTATCAGATCGCCCGTGAGCATAAGGTCCACAGCATCGTAGTCGCCGATGACCTGGCCCTGGCGGTGCGCAGCCTGTCTCCTGAGCAGACCTACGCCTGCGCACTGCTGATGGGCAGCTCACGCTGCAATCAGATGCGTCAGAGCGCCATTTCGAAACTGGCCGAAGCCTTGGAAGGCTGGAGTGCGTGGGTCAAGATCCAGCCGGCCAGCGAGGCCTCGAGCCTGTTTGCCATTGCTCCTGGGGTCGATGGCCCGCCGCGCTACAAGACGCTGTTCACCGACGAGCAGGTCGTCAACCTGCCAGGGCTTGATCCCCAGCCATTGGCCGAGGCGATCAAGGTGTATCTCGAGCTGCCCGCCGAGCAACGCGGGCAGTCGCGCCTGCCGCTGCCTAACGGGATCAGTAGCGACTTGCTGCAGTTGGTCGCAGCAGCCTGGGGCGACGTGGCCGAGCGTACCTTTCAGCGAACGCCAGGCCAGGGCACGCTGACGCTGTGCGTGGGCATGAGTTCGCTGCACTACCACTTGGGTGGAGAGCGCTCGTTCAGCGATATCCTGCGCCGGCCGGCCGGCCGTGCAGCGGAATTCGGCAGTGTCTCTACACCCGACGTCTGGGCCGGTACCTTCGATGCCGACAAGATGGGCTCGGGCTACGAAGAAATCCAATACAACCAACCCGGTGCACCGGGCGATAGCCTCAACAACGCCAGTACCGCCGAGGACCACCCCACCTTCGTCCTGCAGATCGTCAATCACAGTCCGGGTGGCTATTGCCTGGCCTGGCTCAAGGACGTACCGCCACAATTGCAGGCAGGCGAGATGGTAGGCATCCAAGATGCGCCGTCACAGGGCTGGAGCGTGGCCGTGGTGCGCTGGGTACGCCAAGTGCGCACCGGCGGGACGCAAATGGGCATCGAGCTGGTTGCCCCCAATGCGCAGCCGTGCGGCCTGCAGCTGGTGCGCACCAACGAGCCTAACAGCCAGTATCTGCGCGGGCTGCTGCTACCCGAAATCCGTGCCATCGACATTCCTGCCACCTTGCTGGCCCCACGCTTGCCTTTTCAGGAAGGCAACAAGGTGATGATCAACACCAATGGCGATGAAAGCCGTGCCGGCATCGGCAAGCGAGTCGCCAGTACCGGCAGCTTCAACCAGTTCGAATACCGTGCCCTCGAAGCCCCGGTCGAACCGGGCAAGGCACCCGGCAGCGCTGGCGATGCACCGCCCGAAGATGACTTCGACTCGTTATGGAAAGATTTGTAAGGCTGCACCACAGGGTATAACGCGACTTTCTGAACCCCGGCACAGGAGCCTCGAATGTTCGACTTCACCGCGTCACTCAGGCAGCGTTTTGCTGCATTGAGCACAGGCGCGGAGTTCTTCTCCCTGCGCTACGTGCGCCAATCCCGCCAACACCTGTCAGTGCGCAAGAACGTCGCCGAGCCGCCGAGCATGAGCCTGGACGAAGGCGTGATGGTGACGGTCCGCGTCAACGGCGTCGAAACCTATGCCGCCACGCCCGATCTGTCAGTGCAGGGGCTGCAAGCGGCCCTGAGCCGTGCGGAACGTCAGGCACGTGCGCTCAAGCCCTACGCCCTGCTCGACCTTCGCGCGCAGCCCGTGGCCGAAGGCTGTTTCGATTACACCTCCCCTGACATCGAACGCCCCTTTGCGGCCCTGAGCGACTGCTATGCCTTGCTCTCGACCGAGTCGGCTGCGGTGCCTGCGCACGAGAGGCTAGTCAGCTGGCAAGTCAGCCTGGGCCTCAGCGAAGTGGAGCAGATTTACCTCAACAGCGCGGGCGCCGAGATCCGCCAGGCCTGGCGTTTTGTCTACCCAGGCCTCAGCGTGACAGCCTACGACGGCCGGGATACCCAGTCGCGCAGCCTTGGTCGCGAGAACTTTGGCCAGCAGGGGGGCACGGATGTCATCCAGCGTTGCGGGCTGCAAGGCTCTGCGCCACGGGTAGCCGACCAGGCGCTGCAGCTGCTGGCCGCGCCTAACACACCCCACGGGCCACGCGACCTGCTGCTGTTGCCAGATCAGATGATGCTGCAAATCCATGAGTCGATCGGCCACCCCCTGGAGCTCGACCGGATTCTGGGCGACGAACGCAACTACGCAGGCACAAGCTTCATCAAGGCCGAGGACTTTGGCCATCTGCAATATGGCTCGCCCCTGCTCAACGTTACCTTTGACCCCGAAATCCCTGAGCAACTGGCCAGCTATGCCTACGACGACGATGGCAGCCCTGCCAGCAAGGAGTTTCTCATCCGTGACGGCCTGCTGCTGCGCCCATTGGGCGGTGCCTTGTCACAGCATCGAGCGGGCATGGCAGGGGTCGCCAACAGCCGCGCGTGCAGCTGGAACCGCGCACCCATCGATCGCATGGCCAACCTCAATATCGAGCCTGGGAACCAGCCACTCGAGCGTCTGATCGGCAATATCGAGCACGGCATTCTCATGGCCACCAACCGTTCATGGTCGATTGATGATGCGCGCAACAAATTCCAGTTCGGCTGCGAGTGGGGGCAATTGATCGAGCACGGCGAGCTCAAGGGCGTGGTCAAGAATCCCAACTATCGAGGTATCTCCGCACAGTTCTGGCGCAACCTCAGCGCTGTGGGCGATCGCAGCACCTTCCAGGTGCTCGGTACCCCCAACTGCGGTAAAGGCGAGCCCAATCAGGTAGTCAACGTCGGCCACGCGTCGCCGGCGTGCGTGTTCAGCCAGATAGACGTATTTGGGGGTGATGCCTGATGCAACATGAATCCTTCACGCACTTTCAGGCTTTGGTGCAATGGCTAAACGAGTCTATCGATCGCCCGGCGCTGTTCAGCTTTGGGTACAACGCCGAAGCGTCAGACTTTATCCGTTTCAACCATGCCCAAGTGCGCCAGGCTGGCCATGTGACGCAGATTCAAGCCAACCTCAAGCTGATTGACGACGGCCGCCAGGCCGATCTGCAGGTAGGGCTGAGTGGGCAACTGGACGTTGATCGTCAACGCCTGAGCGATGCAATCGCCTCGCTACGCGCAATGCTGCCACTGTTACCGGCCGACCCTTATCTGCAACTCAACAGCGAGCCGTGGCAGAGTCACGTGGTGCTTGACCAGGCTCTGCCCGACGCCCACGCCGTGGTGGAGCGCCTGTGCACCGCGGCAGCCGGCCTGGATCTGGTGGGTATCTACGCCGCCGGGCCGATCAGCCGCGGTTTTGCCAACGCTCAGGGCGCGCTGGGCTGGCATCAGGCAAACAGCTTCAACCTGGACTGGAGTCTGTTCCACGCCAATGGCGAAGCAGTCAAGGCCAACTATGCCGGGCAGCAATGGCACGCACCGGCTTTCGAGGCCCGGCTAGCCTCCGCCTGCGAGCAACTGCAGCACCTTGGCGAAGCGCCCAAGGTGCTGCTACCCGGCCGCTACCGAGCCTATCTGGCCCCGGCAGCAGTGGACGAATTGGTAGGGATGCTCAGTTGGGGAGGTTTTTCGGCCCAGGCCATCGCCAGCAAGAACAGCCCGCTGCAACGCTTGTACGATGGCGACCAGCAGTTCAATGCCCAAGTCAGCCTTGGCGAGCAGATCAGCGGCTCGCTGAGCCCGAGCTTCTCGGACGAAGGCTACCCCCGCGATGACTTGATGTTGATCCGCCAGGGCCGGGCCGCCGAGCGACTGGTGGATTCACGCAGCGCAAGTGAATACGCCTTGCAGTGCAACGGCGCGAGTTCCGGGGAATACCCCAGTGCGCTGGACATGGCCGCCGGTGATTTGCGCCAGCAGGATATTCTCCAGCGTCTGGGCACCGGGCTGTACATCAGTAACCTGTGGTACCTCAACTACTCGGACCTGCCCGCAGCACGGCTGACGGGTTTGACACGCTTTGCCACCTTTTGGGTACAAGACGGTCGTATCCAAGCGCCGGTGAGCACCATGCGTTTCGATGACAGTGTGTACAGCCTGCTGGGCGAGCAACTCGAAGCCCTGACAGTGGAGCGGGAGATGATCCTGTCGACCAGTTCTTACAGTGAGCGCCGTACGTCTTCGAGCCATTTGCCGGGAGCCTTGGTCAAGGCCATAACGTTGACGCTGTAGCAAGGTAAAACGCTTCGCCAGCCAGCGTAGCCCCACCCTGTCGGCAGCACCTGAGCCGTACATTTGTCGGGGCGAGCGCTGCCCGCAAAGAGGCCCGCCAGCACACCACAAGAGGTAACAATGCCCATAAAGCCCCTGCTCGACCCCACCACGGCCCGCTGGCTGCCTTGGGTGGTAGCCATTGCCTTTTTCATGCAATCACTGGACGGCACCATCCTCAATACCGCTCTGCCGGCCATGGCCAGCGATCTCGCGGAAAACCCCCTGCGTATGCAGTCGGTCGTCATCGCTTACATGCTCACTGTGGCCCTCTTGATACCCGCTTCCGGCTGGATCTCGGACCGGTTCGGCACCAAAAAGGTGTTTTTCACCGCCATCTTGCTGTTCAGCCTGGGCTCCCTCGCCTGCGCCCTCTCTCACACACTGAACATGTTAGTGGCCTCGCGCATTCTTCAAGGTCTTGGCGGCGCTCTGATGCTGCCCGTCGGGCGCTTGGTGGTGTTACGCGCCTACCCGCGCTCGGAGCTGGTGCGCATCCTCAGCTTCATCACCGTGCCAGGGCTGCTTGGCCCACTGATCGGTCCTACCCTGGGTGGCTGGATGGTCCAGTACCTGACCTGGCACTGGATATTCCTGATCAACCTGCCAGTCGGCGTGGTGGGTTGCTGGGCAATCTGGAAAATCCTTCCGGACCTGCGCGGCAGCACCCGGGTGGCCTTTGACGGCATGGGCTTCTTGCTGTTCGGCGCCGCCATGATCCTGATCACCATCGCCATGGAAGGCCTGGGTGAGCTGCACCTGCCACATCTGCGAGTGATGCTGCTGCTGTTCGCCGGGCTGGCTTGCCTGGCAGCGTATTGGCTAAGGGCGGGGCATATCGACAACCCGCTGTTCTCCCCTGCGCTGTTTCGTACCCGCAGTTTTGCCGTAGGCATTCTGGGCAACCTGTTTGCCCGGCTGGGCGGTGGTGCATTGCCGTTTCTGGTGCCATTGCTGCTGCAGGTGGCGCTGGGCTATTCACCTTCGGAAGCAGGCATGAGCATGATCCCGCTGGCCGCCGCAGCCATGCTTGCCAAATCCATTGCCAAGCCCTTGATCGAGCGCTTCGGCTACCGGGTCATCCTTACCGTCAATACCGTTTTGCTGGGCTTGCTGCTGGCGAGCCTGGGGCTGGTCACGGCGTCCACACCTTATACGCTGCTGCTGGTGCAGCTGTGCGCATTGGGCGCGGTCAACTCGATGCAGTTCACGGCGATGAATACCGTGACCCTGATCGATCTGGACGACACCGATGCCAGCAGCGGCAACAGCCTGCTGTCGGTCGTCGCGCAACTGGCCATGAGCCTGGGCGTAGCCTGCGCCGGTGCGCTGCTTGGTGGGTTCAGTACTTCGGTAGGCATCGACGGCACCACCACCCTGGACGCTTTTCAACTGACCTTCATGACTATCGGCGTGATGACCATGCTCGCCGCAGCCATCTTTGCCCAGCTGTCTAACAAACCCAGCAGCGGTACGCCTCGTCAGGAAGCCGAAATCGAAGGATAGGGTCATGGGTCACGGGCTGTTACACTGCGCGACATTTTGCTTTTTTTGCAGGGCCGTCCCGTGACCAACACCGCTTTCAACACTTTGCCGCTGTCTGCCGCCATGCTGGCTAACCTCGAATCGCTCGGTTATGCCCAGATGACGCCGATCCAGGCGCAAAGCTTGCCGGTGATCCTCAAGGGTCTGGACCTGATTGCCCAGGCCAAGACCGGTAGCGGCAAGACCGCTGCCTTCGGGATCGGCCTGCTCAACCCCATCAACCCGCGCTACTTCGGCTGCCAGGCACTGGTGATCTGCCCGACGCGCGAGCTGGCCGACCAAGTGGCCAAGGAAATCCGCCGCCTGGCGCGCTCCGAAGACAACATCAAGGTGCTGACCCTGTGCGGTGGCGTGTCGTTTGGCCCGCAGATCGCTTCGCTGGAGCACGGCGCGCATATCATCGTCGGCACCCCAGGGCGGATTCAGCAGCACCTGCGCAAAGGTTCGCTGGTGCTCGATGGCCTCAACACGCTGGTGCTGGACGAGGCCGACCGCATGCTCGACATGGGTTTCTACGACGCCATCGAAGACATCATTCAGCAGACTCCGGCGCGCCGCCAGACCTTGCTGTTTTCGGCCACGTACCCGGTGGGCATCAAGCAGCTGTCGTCCAAGTTCATGCGCGACCCGCAAACCGTCAAGGCCGAAGCCCTGCATGCCGACAGCCAGATCGAGCAGCGCTTTTACGAGATCTCTCCCGACGACCGCATGAGCGCCGTAACCAAAGTACTGGGGCACTTCCGGCCGCAGTCCTGCGTGGCGTTCTGCTTCACCAAACAGCAATGCCAGGAAACAGTCGACCACCTGACCGCCAAGGGTTTCAGCGCGGTGGCCTTGCACGGCGACCTGGAGCAACGTGACCGCGACCAGGTGCTGGCGATGTTCGCCAACCGCAGCACCTCGGTGCTGGTAGCCACCGACGTGGCGGCACGCGGTCTGGACATTGATGCGCTGGACATGGTGCTCAACGTCGAGCTGGCCCGTGATTCGGAGATTCACATCCACCGCGTTGGCCGTACCGGTCGCGCGGGCGAGAGTGGCCTGGCCATCAGCCTGGTCGCGCCAGGCGAAGCCCATCGCGCTCAGGCCATCGAGCAATTGCAGAAGTCTCCATTGAACTGGGCGCCGCTGAGCGAGTTGGTCGCCAAGGGTGGCGCGCCGCTGCTGCCTCCGATGTCGACACTGCTGATCGGCGCCGGGCGCAAGGACAAGGTGCGCCCGGGGGACATCCTCGGAGCGCTCACCGGTGACGCCGGCATTGCGGGCACCCAGGTCGGCAAGATCGCGATTTTCGATTTCCAGGCCTATGTGGCGGTGGAGCGCGATATCGCCAAGCAGGCGGTGCAACGCTTGAATGAAGGCAAAATCAAAGGCCGCTCGCTGAAGGTGCGGATTCTTTAAATGTTGCGCTCTACCGAGGTCATCATCATCGGCGCTGGCGCAGCGGGCCTGATGTGCGCCTTGAGCGCCGCGAGACGTGGCCGTCAGGTGGTGTTGCTGGACCACGCCAACAAGGCCGGCAAGAAAATCCTGATGTCCGGTGGCGGGCGCTGCAACTTCACCAATCTGTATGTGGAGCCTGGCAATTTCCTTTCGCAAAACCCGCACTTCTGCAAATCGGCACTGGCGCGCTACACCCAGTGGGATTTCATCGCGCTGGTGGCCAAGCACGGCGTGCCGTACCACGAGAAAAAGCTCGGCCAGCTGTTTTGCGATAACAAGTCGAGTGACATTCTCGAGATGCTGCTGGGCGAATGCCGCGATGCCAAGGTCGAACTGCGCCTGGACACCAGCGTTGAAACGATCCAAAAAACCGCCGATGGCTATCACCTGGCAACCAGCGCCGGCCCATTCGGGTGCCAGTCGCTGGTGATCGCCACCGGAGGTCTGTCGATCCCGACGTTGGGCGCGACAGGCTTCGGGTATCAGATCGCAAGGCAGTTTGGCCATAGCATCCTGCCTACCCGCGCCGGGCTGGTACCGTTCACCATCACCGATCAGCTCAAGGCCCTGTGCACGGAGTTATCGGGCACTTCGGTGGACTGCGTCGCCAGTTGCAGCGAGCAGAGCTTTCGGGAAAACCTGCTGTTTACCCACCGCGGGCTCAGTGGCCCGGCGATCTTGCAGATTTCGTCGTTCTGGCAGCCGGGCGAAAGCATCGAGATCAATCTGCTGCCAGACGTCGATGCGCTCCAGTGGCTGACCCAGCAGCAAGCCGAACGCCCCAACACCGAACTCAAGACCCTGCTGGGCGAGGTGTTCACCAAAAAGATGGCGACCCTACTGGCCGAGCTATGGTTTGCCTCGCGGCCGATGAAGCAGTACACCCCAGCGCAACTGGCAGAGATCGCCGAGCAATTGAGCTGCTGGAGCCTGGTGCCGGCCGGTACCGAAGGCTATCGCACGGCCGAGGTGACCTTGGGCGGAGTCGATACCCGCGAGGTGTCGTCCAAGACCATGGAGTCACTGAAGAGCCCTGGGCTGTATTTTATTGGTGAGGTGCTGGATGTGAGTGGGCACCTGGGTGGCTTCAACTTTCAGTGGGCCTGGGCATCGGGGTATGCCGCGGCGCAGTACGCCTGAGGGTTGTGCAGGCGCCAGCCTGCTGGCGATGGCGTCAGTGCAGGCGCCACCGCCCCTGTAGCAGCCCAGCTTGCTGGCGATGGCGTCAGTGCGGCCGACACCGCCCTTGTAGCAGCCCAGCTTGCTGGCGATGGCGCTAGTGGGTCCGTCATCGCCAGCAAGCTGAGCTGCTACAAGAGCGGGTCAAGGAGTCCGCCATTGTCAGCA
>LIDZ01001156.1_pt1 | contig 14347 bp, 9 predicted proteins | sample 644651 | NCBI WGS metagenome assembly LIDZ01 (sample SAMN03856242, study PRJNA289617) | food metagenome | isolation source: wine grapes on drying loft during traditional withering process | host: Vitis vinifera cv. Corvina | place: Italy: Gargagnago di S. Ambrogio di Valpolicella | collected 2014-01 | reverse complement strand
ATCGGTTAACAGCCGAGTGCTCCACCATTGAGCTATCGCGGAACATCATTACTTAATCTATTGTATCAGTTTTTTGAAATTATGCAAGCTCTTTTTATTAAATTTGAAACATATATATAGTCTAAAAACTTGATACATGCTAATCTATCCTGCATTTTAATCAATTATTCTTTTATACTTAGGAATTTTATATAATATAATTTATCTAAATATTGAAAAGGAATTCATATATATTCTTCTACACAAATATATATGAATTCCCTTTATATATAATATTTAGTCCACTAAATTATATTACTAGCAATTTCTAAATCTGGTATATAACATAAAACCTTATACTACTTTTGTGGTTTCATTGTTGGGAATAATATAACATCTCTAATCGATGCTGAATCAGTTAAAAACATTATTAATCTATCTATACCCATTCCCATTCCACCTGTTGGTGGCATACCAGTCTCCAAAGCACTCATAAATTGTTCGTCTAGCATATATGCTTCGTCATCTCCAAGTGCTCTTTCATTAGCTTGTTGCTCAAATCTTTGTCTTTGAACTATTGGATCATTTAATTCTGAGTAAGCATTACAAACCTCTCTGCCAAATACAAAACCTTCAAACCTTTCAGTAAATTCCGGATTACCTCTCTTCTTCTTCGTAAGGGGTGAAATTTCAACTGGATAATCCGTTACAAATGTAGGTTGAATCATATTCGCTTCACCAAATTCTTCATATAAAGCATTTAAAACTTCGCCTTTTTTTACTGTACCTAATGGCTTAGAAAATTCTAAGTGCTTTTCTTTAGCCACAGCTTGAGCTTCTTCATTAGATTTAATCTCATGAAAATCTACTCCTGCATATTCCTTTACAGCATCAACCATAGTTATTCTTCTCCATGGTGGCTTAAAGTCTATTTCAGTGCCTTGGTAAGTGACTTGAGTGGTTCCATTTACTTTTTCACAAACATATGCAACCATATTCTCTGTTATTTCCATCATATCGTTATAATCAGAATATGCCTCATATAATTCGATGCACGTAAATTCTGGATTATGTCTAACTGACATTCCTTCATTTCTGAAATTTCTTCCTATTTCATATACCTTTTCAAATCCAGCAACTATTAATCTCTTAAGATATAATTCTGTTGCAATTCTTAGATACATATCCATATCTAAAGTGTTGTGATGTGTAGTAAAAGGTTTTGCTGCTGCTCCACCTGCTATTGCTCCAAGTATTGGAGTTTCTACTTCTAGGAAATCTTTAGTATCTAAAAATTCTCTTATTGCTGAAATAATTTTACTTCTCTTAATGAAAGTATCTTTTACTTCTGAATTTGTAATTATATCAACTTCTCTTTGTCTATATCTTAAATCAGGATCTTTTAATCCATGCCATTTTTCTGGAAGCGGCTTTAAAGATTTACAAGTTAATTCAAAAGTATTTACATTTACCGTTACCTCTTCTGTTGTCGTCTTAAACACTTCACCCGTTGCTACAATCCAATCACCTATATCAAGTGTTTTGTATTGCTTTAAATTTTCTTCCCCTACTTTATCAATTTTTAAGAATAATTGCATTTTTCCATCTTTATCATATATATCTGAGAATACGACCTTCCCTTGACCTCTTTTAGACATCAGTCTTCCTGCAACTGTTACTTCTTTGCCTTCTAATGTCTCATAATTCATTTTAACTTCTTCAGATGTGTGAGTTCTATTTACTTTATAAACATCAAATGGATCTTTTCCATTATTTTGTAGTTCAATTAGTTTATTTCTTCTTAGACCTTCTTGTTCATTATATTTAGATTCTAACTCATTAACACTCATTTCTTTTGTTGACATATTGTACCTCCAATTAACTTCTACTTATTCCTAATACCTTAAACTTATTTGTTCCATCTGGAACCAGTACTTCTACTATGTCTCCCACTTTTTTACCTAATAAAGCACTTCCGACTGGTGATTCATTCGATATTTTAAAATTCATAGGATCTGCTTCTGCTGAACCCACTATTGAATATTCTACTTCTTCGTCAAATTCATAATCTTTAACCTTAACTTTTGATCCAACTGAAACAATGTCACTTGGAACTTCTGATTCATCAACAACAACTGCATTTTTCAACATATTCTCTAATTGAAGTATTCTTCCTTCTGTAAATGCTTGGTCGTTTTTAGCTTCATCATATTCTGAGTTTTCACTTAAATCTCCATATCCTAACGCAACTTTTATTTTTTCAGTTATCTCTTTTCTTTTTACTGTCTTTAAATGTTCAAGTTCACCTTCTAGTTTTGTAACACCTTCATAAGTCATTAAATATTGTTTTGTTTGGCTCATATATTTTACTCCCCTTTAAAACCTTCTATATTTCTTTAATTAATACATATTCTTATCTATGTTCATTTTAAATTCAGCATTGCATAAATCAACTTAGATAAACCCTATTATCAAGATATATCTAAACTCAATAAATCTAATTACTTTTTGTAAATAACCTAAAATGATCTCTTAACCTTGAAATCATTAACTCATTATAAATCAGCATATTTGATATGTCAATAAATCCTAACCTAAAGCAATCTCTGCTACTATGTTTTGATTTATTATGTGGAACCTCCTTTTCATACACTAGCAAACTCCTATTTATCAATTTATAATTATTCTTCCCTTTGTATTATATACAATTCATTTCTTAATATATATTCTGCAGTTTTCTAGATATTAATAAAATTATTTAAATTTATCAAATTATTTAAAATTTCATTACATTATCTAGATATATTTTTATAGTTCTTCTTTATATTTAGTTAAAATATCAATTACATTTTTACTATTGTCTAAGATATTAATTTCATTTCTAATATCTGTACATCTTGGAAGCCCCTTAATGTACCATGATGCATGTTTTCTCATTTCTCTAATAGCTTTGAATTCTCCATCATACTTAATAGCTAATTTATAATGTCTAAGGCACATTTCAATTTTTTCTCTATTTGGAATCTCTTGAATATGTTCTCCTTTTAATGCGCTGCTCACTTGCTTGAATATCCATGGATTTCCTTGACTTCCTCTAGCAATCATTATGCCATCGCAATTGGTTATTTTCTTCATCTTAATAGCATCTTCTGGAGAGAATACATCTCCATTACCTATTACGGGAATAGAAACTCTCTCTTTGATCTTTTTTATTATATCCCAATCTGCAATGCCTTGATACATTTGTTTTTTTGTTCTACCATGTATAGTAATAGCATCAGCACCAGCTTGTTCCATCCCTTTTGCAAATTCCACGGCATTAATATTATCCTCATCAAATCCTTTTCTAAATTTAACAGTAACTGGCTTTGTTGAAATTTTTTTTATAGCTTTTACTATCTTATATGCAAGTTCTGGTTCATTCATTAATGCAGAGCCTTCTCCATTTTTAACTATCTTAGGTGCTGGACATCCCATATTTATATCAATAATACAAATATCATCTCTATCGTTTAAATATTCCTCACATATATTTGCCATTATATCTGGTTCCCTACCAAAAATCTGAACTGCTACTGGTCCTTCTTCATCTGATATTCTAAGTAAGGCTTGTGTATTTTCACTCTTATAGTATAGGGCTTTAGCACTGATCATTTCAGTATAAACTAATCCACAGCCCATTTCTTTACATAATCCTCTAAATGATATATCTGTAATACCTGCCATGGGTGCTAAAAATATATTATTTTCAAAGGTTAAATTTCCTATTTTCATTTAAAATATACTCCTTACTTCTCGCATAATATAATCAATTCTAGGTACTTACTTTTATATATTTTATATTTCTTTGTTTTTTTCATATAATATCTTTAATCCTTCTAGAGTTAGATCTGAATCAACCTTATCGATAGCCTCTGTTTCTTTAGCAATTAAATTAGCCAATCCTCCAGTCGCTAATACAAAAGGTTCATCTTTGTATTTAGACTTTCTCATTTCTTGTTTCATCTTTTTAACTATATACTCAACTTGCCCGATATATCCAAATAAAATACCCGCTTGCATACTTGATACTGTATTTTTACAAATCATATTTTTAGGTACTTCTAATTCTACTCTAGGAAGCTTGGCTGCTCTTTCAAATAAAGCATCTGCTGAAATTCTTATTCCAGGACATATACACCCGCCAAGGTAATCCCCATTTTCTCTTACTGCACAAAAAGTTGTAGCTGTACCGAAATCTATTATTATAACTGGTCTCTTATATATCTCATAGGCTGCAACAGCATTTACGATTCTATCTGCTCCGACTTCCCTTGGATTATCATACTTTATATTTATTCCTGTTTTTATTCCTGGTCCAACTATTATAGGTTCATGACAAAAACATTTTTTCAACATATTTTCTAAAGAATGCATTATATTAGGAACAACAGAAGAAACTATAACGCCATCAATATCTTTAGCATTAATATTACTTAAGTTAAATAATTGCATAACTTGTATGCCATATTCATCTGAAGTCTTATTTCCTTCACTTGAAATACGCCAACTAGCTATATATTTCTCTCCATTATGTACTCCCAAAACAATATTGGTATTACCTGCATCAACAAGTAAAATCATATAAAGCACCACCTTAATATAGTTAAATTAAAAGCAGCCCAAAGAGCTGCCTTAATTTAGAAATTCACTTAAAAAGAACAATATAATTTTAACAATTCTGATCAATTTGTCAAGAGTTTAAACATAATTTTAAAATAATCCTATTATCTCTCCGTTCTTTAATATATCCATCTTATTTGCAGCTGGAACTTTCGGAAGTCCAGGCATAGTCATAACATTTCCTGTTTTAGCAACAATGAAGCCCGCTCCATTAGATACTGTAACTTCTTTAACTGTAATATCAAATCCTTTTGGTCTACCTAAAAGACTAGGATTATCTGATAGAGAATATTGTGTTTTTGCAATACATATAGGTAACTTATCTAATTTAAATTTTTCTAGTTCATCGATTTGTTTTTTAGCCGCTGAAGTATAATTAACCTTATCAGCCCCATAAATTTCTTTAGCAATAGTAAGTATCTTTTGTTGAATAGACTCTTCTTTATTATAAATTGGTGAAAAGTCTGAATTGTTATTATCTAAAATATCTAACACTATATTACCAAGTTCAGTTCCACCGTCTCCGCCTTTGGCCCACACCTCACATAATGCTACTTTAACGCTAATCTTATTACAGAAATCTTTTATAAATTCTATTTCTTCATCACTATCTGTAACAAATTTATTTATAGCAACAACAGGTGTAACATTAAATTTTTTAATATTTTCTATTTGCTTTTCTAAATTAGTTATTCCCTTTGCTAAGGCGTCAACATTTGGAATATTTAATTCAATTTTACTTACTCCACCATGATGTTTAAGTGCCCTTATTGTAGCTACTACTACTACGCATTCAGGTTTCAGATTTCCATATCTACACTTAATATCAAAAAACTTTTCAGCTCCTAAATCAGCCCCAAAGCCTGCTTCAGTTATTGCAATTTCTCCAAGTTTTAAAGCAAGTTTAGTTGCCATTATAGAGTTACACCCATGAGCAATATTCGCAAATGGTCCTCCATGTATTAACGCTGGAGTATTTTCTAATGTCTGGACTAAATTAGGCTTAATAGCATCCTTCATTAATAATGCCATAGCGCCTTGAATTTCTAATTCTTTAGCATAAACAGGATATCCATCTAGATTATAAGCAATTACAATATTACTCATTCTTTCTTTTAGATCTTCTAAATCACTTGCTAAACATAGTATAGCCATTATTTCAGATGCAACCGTTATATTAAATCCATCTTCTCTTACAAATCCATTAACTTTTCCACCCATCCCAACAACTATATTTCTTAACGCTCTATCGTTCATATCCATAACTCGTTTAAAAACTATTCTCCTAGAATCAATTTTTAAAACATTTCCTTGGTGTATGTGATTATCTATAGCTGCTGATAATAAGTTATTAGCAGATGTAATAGCATGCATATCGCCAGTAAAATGAAGATTAATATCTTCCATCGGCACTACTTGAGCATATCCGCCACCTGCAGCTCCTCCTTTGATTCCAAAAACAGGTCCTAGTGATGGTTCTCTTAATGCTATTACTGCTTTCTTACCAAGTTTGTTCAGTGCCTGACCAAGTCCAACTGTGACTGTTGATTTTCCTTCTCCAGCCGGAGTTGGATTTATAGCTGTCACTAAAACCAGTTTCCCATCTTTGTTGTCTTTAACCTTATCATATACATCTAAAGATATCTTACATTTATATTTTCCATAGTATTCAATATCATCTTCACAAAGACCTAATTTCTCAGCCACATCTTTTATTGGCTCCATTCTTGCTTCTTGTGCAATTTGAATATCACTTTTCATTTAAGTATTCCTCCTAATATTAACCAAAAGTTAATTTACACATCTGAAAAGATAATTGTCTAACGATGTGATGTATATTTTGTGTCAGCCAAGAAGATAAGTTTTGCTCATAGATTGCTATTAGTAACACTTATCGACACAGTATGCTGCAAAACAAACAAATATACTGGACAATTATTTTTTTAAAATGCTTTAATAGTCGATAATTGTACTTATATTATATCATCTCAACTTATTTATTAAAAGTTTTTTTCGAATAATTAATATTAATTCCATTAAAATATTCGTATTATTGTTATTGAATATAATTATTTTAAACAAAAAGGCCATTTCAAAAATAAAATTATTTTTGAAATGGCCTTTTTATAATCAATATCAATTATTTACAAAAATATCTTCGAATTCTTTCGCATCAAGTTTTTCCTTTTCGATTAAAGCTTTAGCTACAGCATGTAATTTATCCATATTCTCTTTTAATAATCTATTGGCTTTTTCATAAGCCTCATCTATGAATCTCTTTATTTCCTTATCTATTTTAGATCCAATCTCTTCACTGAAGTCTCGTCCTTTACCTAAATCTCTTCCAAGGAAAATTTCATCATGACCTGAAGTATTGTAAGATATAGTTCCAATTTCATTACTCATACCATAATCCATAACCATGCTTCTAGCTATATTACTGGCTCTATCAATATCATTTTTAGCACCAGTACTTATATCTCCCATAATCAACTTTTCGGCTACTCTTCCGCCTAGAAGTCCAATCATTTCATCTTCTAATTTAGATTTAGTTGTATATGAAGTATCTTCTTTAGGAAGATGCATGGTATAGCCGCCAGCTCTTCCTCTTGGAATTACACTTATCTCATGAACTGGATCGCAATTTGGAAGTAATCTCATAACAACTGCATGACCAGCTTCATGATAAGCTGTTAATTTCCTATCATGCTCTGTTATTACTCTACTCTTCTTTTCTGGACCCGCAATTACTTTAGTTATCGCTTCTTCCATTTCAGACATTGAGATCTGTTTTTTGTCTCTTCTAACCGCAAGTAGTGCAGCTTCATTTGTTAAGTTTTCTAAATCTGCACCAGAAAATCCTGGAGTTCTTTTGGCTAGTACATCCAATCTTACATCCTCTTGGAGCGGTTTCTTTTTAGTATGAACTTTAAGAATCTCTTCTCTACCTTTTATATCAGGCGCTCCAACAAGTATTTGTCTGTCAAATCTTCCTGGCCTTAATAATGCAGGATCTAATATATCTGGTCTATTTGTAGCTGCTATCATGACTATTCCTTCATTAACACCAAATCCATCCATCTCAACAAGAAGTTGATTTAATGTTTGCTCTCTTTCATCATGTCCACCACCTAGTCCTGCACCTCTTTGTCTTCCAACAGCATCAATTTCATCTATAAATATTATACAAGGTGAATTCTTCTTAGCCTCTTCAAATAAGCTTCTAACTCTAGAGGCACCAACTCCAACAAACATTTCAACAAAATCTGAACCTGATATGCTGAAGAATGGGACTCCAGCTTCTCCTGCTATTGCTTTTGCAAGCAAAGTCTTTCCCGTTCCAGGAGGTCCGACTAATAATACCCCTTTTGGTATTCTTGCACCCATTTGTAGATATCTTGCTGGTAACTTTAAAAAATCAACTATTTCTTCAAGTTCTGCCTTTTCCTCATCTGCACCAGCTATATCATCGAATGTCACAGTTTGACTCTCAGGCGTTACCATTTTAGCTTTACTCTTACCAAAATTCATAACACCTCTTCCGCCGCCTCCGCCTTGAGATTGTTGAGTGAATATAAAGAAAAATATAAAAATGAATACTATTAACATTATAAATGGAAGCAATGTTGCAATCCACGTAGCATTATTTGATGGCTTCTCAAAAACTACTTTAATATCTGGTTTAGGCTGATTCTCTATCAATGAACTAACAAGTTCACTTGGAGCAATAGTGATAAAGGCTTTATTATCAGTAGTCTTTCCTTCTATTGTCATACTATCTTCTTTGATTACAACGCTCTCTATTTCATTTGCATTCCATTTTTGCAGGAACGCACTATATTCTATATCGTTAGAACCTTTTCCGGTTTGCCACATAGTAACTGCTGCCAGAACTAGCATAACGGAACACACAATCCATACAGCTGCGCTTGAATATTTTTTCATTCAAGGCCCCCCTCTCTCATCATATTTAAAATTTTACCATAGGAATATTTTTATTACAATAAAATCATACTCTCTATTTCTCATATATTTCAGGTTTCAAAATTCCTATAAATGGCAAATTCCTGTATCTTTCAGCATAATCTATTCCATATCCCACTATAAATTCATCAGGAACTTCAAACCCAATATATTTGACATCTAAATCAGCTGTTCTTCTTGCTTGTTTATTTAATAATGCAACTATTTTTATGCTATTAGCTTTTCTTGCTTCTAAATACTTAAGCAAATATGTTAAAGTCACTCCTGTATCAACAATATCTTCAACTACTAAGATATCCTTACCTTCAATATTGTTGTCTAAATCTTTTAAAATTCTTACGACACCAGATGTTTCTGTAGAATTTCCATAGCTTGATACCGCCATAAAATCTATTGAGCAGTAAATAGATATGTTTTTTATTAACTCTGAAGCAAATATCACTGATCCCTTAAGTATTCCGACTACAACTAAATCCTTCCCCTTATAATCCTTACTTATTTCACTAGCAAGCGCCTTAATTCTTTTAGTTAAAACTTCTTCTGAAAATAATATTTCTTGTATATCTTGTCTCATATCAGTATTCCTTTCTTTGAACAACTACTTTTAATATATTTTTACTTTTGTCTGTAATCTTATACTTTTCCGATGTCCTAATTCCAATGATCCATGCAATTTCTTCATCAAACCATAAAATAGGAATATTAGATCTTTCTTCTTTAGGTATTTTCATATCAATAAAAATATCTTTTAATTTTTTACTCCCATTCATGCCCAGAAGCAGAATTTTATCTCCGTTCTTTCTATTCCTTATAGAAATCTTGTTACTTATTTCATCAAAATCAAAATATTTTATGAAGTTACTTTCATTTAAGTTCACATCATTATTTTTATAATTTTCTACTATAAAAAATTCAATACTAAAACTATAAAATTTAACTTCATTTCCATTTATATTACTTTTATTTAAAATTATTTCTTCTTTTTCATTATTTATATCACATTTTTCCATTTTCTTTTTTATGTAAATATCACCATAAATATTTTCAGCACAAATTTTATTAGGTAAATCTACTACTTTTCCTGATTCTTTTTTTGCTAAGCAAGAAATTTTATATATATGCTTCATTTCAAAATCATAATTTGATTTTGAATATCTAGTTATAGCACGTCTTAATACCCTATTAACTATAGGCTCTTCCTCTTTAAATATATCTGCTTTTATTATAAAGTAATCATCATATTCTATGCAATATTTATTGTAAAAACTTAATGATAAATTTTCAAGAAATATATTATCTTTTTGTACCAACAATGACATTCTATTTAATGTTTGTATTATATCTTCATTAAAATTTTCTTTCATATATGGCAATATATCTAATCTTATTTTATTTCTATTATATATCTTTTCAAAATTAGTCTTATCAATCCTCGGGTTTAGTTCCATTATCTCTATATATCTTTCTACTTCCTTTCTAGTTAGACATAAAATTGGTCTTATTACTTTGTTATCTCTAGATACTTTTATCCCTCCAAGCCCTTCAAGACCTGTTCCTCTCATAAGTCTAAACAAAATCGTTTCTGCCTGATCATTTGCATTATGCGCAGTAGCGATTTTATCGAACTTTTCCATTTCTAAGATTTCATCAAAAAAATCATATCTAACATTCCTACCTGCCATTTCAGAAGATAGCTTATGCTCTTTAGAATAAATATTTATGTCTACTCTTTTAACAAAACATTGTATTCCCATGTTATTGCATATATTAACTACATATTCTTCATCTTTAAACGAATCCTCACCTCTTAACAGATGATTTAAATGGACAGCTGCTATGTCTATTTTTAACTCTTCCTTTAATTCAAATAAGATCTTCAAAAGACATACAGAGTCTGGTCCTCCAGAAAGAGCAACTAAAATTTTATCTCCAGCTTTAATTAAATTATTATCATTAATATAAGATAGTACTTTTCTACACAAAAATAAACACTCCTATTTATCAATAGTATTATACATTAAATATAATACTGTATGATATTATTTTACGTATATATGTTTTGAATGTAAACATTATTCTGAAAAAAATGTGTTTGAATTCTTTTTTAAGAATATAATTTTAAATAATTACTTTTTACACTCTTGCTTTCATACAATTCATTATAACATTCTTTAAACCTAAATTATAAATAGCTGTCCCAAAAAATCTATAGGTTGAATTCTGAAACAGCTCGTAATAATATTTAAACTCTTAAAAATAACTGATCAAAGATATTTTAGACGTCTAGATAAATTTTCGAAACCACTACCGTCATATCATCTTTAATAATTTTATTACTCTTCTTTTTTGCTTCCTCTAATATTTTTTCAGATAATTCCCTAGGATCTGCATTAATATTTTTTAAATACTCTTCAATCCAATTAGATTTTCCAGAATTTAATTTATCGATGTCTAAAATCCCGTCACTTACGTTAACTAAAATATCCCCCGGTCTTAATACTTCTTTTATAACTTCTACATCTACTTCATCTACAAGCCCAAAAGGTAAATTTTTTGAATTAATAACTTTTACGGTACTACCTCTCTTAATGAAACTAGGAGCTGCACCTATTTTAATGAAAACTGCATCACCATTATATAAATTTACTTTATTAAAGTCTAGCGTAGCATACTTCTCATCTTCTGCAAACCTCATGCCCATTATAGAATTCACTGTATTCACTATTATCCCTTCATTAAATCCAGCTTCCATAAGTTTCTCGACAAGATCTACAGTTGCTTTACTTTCCTCTCCTGCTTCTGGTCCTGATCCCATACCGTCACTTAATATTGTCATATAACTTCCATTAGTGGTTTTTCCAAAGCTATAGTTATCACCTGTCTGACTTTCACCACTTTTAGGTTCTATTGCTCCATATGATATAATATGGTACTTTGGTTTCTCCTCTATTGTAATAATGTATTCATTTGTCTCATGATTAATATTACAGCCATCATCTCCTATATACAATTTCAATCTCATAGTATTGCTTAGTAGCGAGACTATTTTTTTTTCACAATTATTAGCACCTTCACAGTTATTCATACTTATTCTAATTTTAATTCTACCATTTTTATCTATATAACAAAAAATGTCATTATAATAAATTGAATTTTTATTTAATACACGTTTTACTAATCGCTCTAAATCAGTGTCTATCGTAACTTCTCTTTTAAAATCACTTAGAAGATTATCTAGTGTACTTGATATATTAGATATATGATTTGATAGTATATTTTTCCCTTCCGCCAGTCTCTCCTTTATTGACTCATTTACGTTGTAATTATTTACAAGCCCCTCAGTACTCTTTAAAAGAGTAAAATTCTTAACACATTTTTTTTCCAGGTCGATTGGTATCGCTAAATTTCCATCCTCATAGCTTTGTATTAACATCTGAAAAGAATTAAAGGTTTGATGAAAATCTCTCTCCCAGCATAAAGACCTATTTTCGCAGTTTGAGCAACTCCTATCTGCTAAATTTTCTACTAAAGCACTTCCTTTTGATTTAATTAATAAATTTTTATTATCATAAACATTGCCTAAACACTTTGATACATTCATTAATACATTCGTAAGCTCCTTTAACTTAAAAGTAAATTCTTCTTTTATTGCATTCAATTGAATCTCACCTAGAGATGCCTTTTTTTTATACGGGTTTATCTCAACTTCAATACTTTTACACACAGGTTTAGGAATACATAAGAATAAAATAGAACTAGATAGCACCTCAACGCCTAATTTTAATGTTACTTCATTAGAATATAGTGCTAACGCAATATAAATTATTATACCTGACAGTATTGAAAATATTTTTCCTGTATCTTTAAATATTCCGACTATAAGTCCTCCCACTCCAAAAAAAGCTATGCTGTATATCATATTATTAGATGCAACTCCAATCATTATCCCCATTGAAACTCCAATCATAGTTCCATATGTCGGTCCGCCGATATATGCGATCGCTAAAACCAATGTTAATGCACATATATTTCTTATAGAATAATCGATAAAATTAATACTACCTATTCCAGAAACTAATAAGCATAAAAATATCCCAATACTAACTATTTCTTCTGAAGAAAAAAAATAGTTAGTGTTGACTTCTTCTAACGAATTAAGTGCATATTTTATAACATAATATATAGGCATAACAATCAATGTTTGTATTAGACATAAAGTTATGTCTACACCTAATTCATATTTATTGATCATGAGACCATAAATAAAGAAACTACTGAAGATTATTACAAAACCCATCAGCTCTCTTTTTCTTCCTCTAGCAGGTGATATAAAAACATAGTACACTGTTATTAAAATAACAGCTATTATATATATATATCCATCCGTTAGTAACTTGTTAATTGTTAAATATCCTATTGTAATTCCTATTGCTGCAATTAAACTATTCTTTTTTCCTTCCCTTGTGACAACAGCTATTAAGTAAGCTATTCCAATAGGAGCTATTCCACGACTATCCGATTGATTTAATAACAGATTTACTCTACCGAGCAGAATTCCTACTATTAAAACCATTCCTAGCCTTACAACAGATGTTTTTGTCCATGCTTTTCTTTTTACATTTGGCATTTTACTAATTTCTTCATACTTATTTATATTTAATCCATATTGCACATCAGTTCGCCTCATTTCCAAATAATGTAATTTTATTATAGCATTCTATTTTTACAATAAATGTCATAAGATGTTTATCTGATGAACTTTTCGTAGGACAACTTAATCTAAAATTCTCTAATATTTAATAATTTAATAGCTTATTTTCTCATTATAATTTTTGCCTATATTATCTTAATCTCACATATGATAAGCTTTTGAGAGTTATTCTCCTATTTTCACTTCGTTAATTAATTTGTCGTTAATCTTATTTTATTAGGAATTTATACATAATGATTTTTTCATAAAATCGTAAAACTTGAATAACAATTATAAATTATTATTCAATGAATTGCTATTGATTAAAAATTAGAAATTTATCCTTATCATTTTTATATATTAAATATTATATATTATTCCTTAAAAATAAAAAGAATCTACCACAAAATAATTTTTTTGTGGTAGATTTTTTCTTATATCTCATCTTAAATATTCCTTTAAAATAGAATCCCACTATTAGTTAAATATTCATAATCAAAAAAGACTTAAGCAATTGCTTAAGTCTTTTGGTGCCGAAGACCGGAATCGAACCGGTACGGTGTTTAACTACCGCAGGATTTTAAGTCCTGTGCGTCTGCCAGTTCCGCCACTTCGGCACATGTGGTAGCGGAAATAGGACTTGAACCTACGACCCCTCGGGTATGAACCGAGTGCTCTAGCCAGCTGAGCTATTCCGCCATATTAATGGTTGCGGGGGCAGGACTTGAACCTACGACCTTCGGGTTATGAGCCCGACGAGCTACCAACTGCTCCACCCCGCGTTATTATATTTACGCATTCGAACATATCACTTATTTGATTTTCATGGTTGCGGGGGCAGGACTTGAACCTACGACCTTCGGGTTATGAGCCCGACGAGCTACCAACTGCTCCACCCCGCGTTATTATATTTACACATTCGAAATATTACTTATTTGATTTTTATGGTTGCGGGGGCAGGACTTGAACCCACGACCTTCGGGTTATGAGCCCGACGAGCTACCAACTGCTCCACCCCGCGTTATTATATTT
>LIDZ01000138.1_pt5 | contig 14348 bp, 13 predicted proteins | sample 644651 | NCBI WGS metagenome assembly LIDZ01 (sample SAMN03856242, study PRJNA289617) | food metagenome | isolation source: wine grapes on drying loft during traditional withering process | host: Vitis vinifera cv. Corvina | place: Italy: Gargagnago di S. Ambrogio di Valpolicella | collected 2014-01 | reverse complement strand
CCCTTTTTATAGAGCCTAATGCATTTTTTATACCTGTTTATTATACGTCTTATTTTATGTTCAAGCAATATTTTTATTCTTTTTTCACAGTTTCTACTAGAGCTTTAAAAAGAGATGGCATAGTAGAGTTAAATTTATTATCCTTTATGAAGAAGGAAAACTTAATAAAATTTCCTTGCTGCCTAATAAAATACTCGAACGCGTTATATGAATCACCTTTGGAATTAGCTTCATAAGTAATTAAATATGCACCTTGATTATTAATATTTAAATTGGTTGCAGTAAAATTTTTAACTTTGTTTTCACTCTGTGATATCTTTTTATTGATTTCCAAAAAATCTTTGAAACTTCCATTGTAATTCCACACCTGCACAAATCCATTAATTCCTTCATCTTTGGAACTAAAGTTATTATAGTATGCAATTTGCTCACCATTAAAACTCTCTTTGCTAATTTCCCATTTAGTAGGAAGTTTATAACTTATATCATACTCATCAATATTATATTTTTTAAGTTGCCCTAAATTGCTCTGTATAAATGCCGTTGCCCTTATCCTATTATCTAATTTTACCCCTATACAAAATATAAATATCATTAGTCCCATTAACACAAACATTACTCCAAGCTTTTTTTTATCCTCAATAAGTATCTTCATCTTCCACCCCCAAATAAATATTAAATTATATGGAATAAATAATAAATCGGCATAAGTAAAACACACATCATAAATGCTTATTTCACCTACACCGACTATGTGCTAGACCACTGAAGTTTTACTACTTTTGTGTTGGAATTACTACCACTGCTCTTCTAAAATCATAAAATAGTAGCCAATAACCTACATCGTCCCCTCTTTCTTCATTTCCTCTTACAAAACTCACGAAACCATATTTACCATCAAAAGGCTGATCTTCTGTTTCTCTTGTGCCCGGTATTCCATACATTACGTATTTTACCCTATTCATATCATCAAATTTGTAGCCTATAATATAATGTCCATGTTTTATTATATAAGGAAAATAATTTATCATTGGGTAATATATTATGGCATATTTATTATAGCTACTAGCTCTATACATATCTTCAATGGAATTTACAGGAACTGTGAACCATTTGCTTTTACCTATTTCCTCAAAGTCATCTCCAAAAGGTTCTAAATCTTCTATAATCCTATTAAAAAACTTTTCTGATTTATTAAACTCTACATTATCCTTGGGCCGCTTATTAATAAAATTATTGTATTTAGGTATTTTTTCTTCTCCATATATTTCTTCTCTTTGTTCTATTTTTGCTTTTCCATTGAAATTTTCATTTTTTTCTATTTCTTCATGTCCTTCTTCTTGTACTTCCTCTTTTACTTCTTCTTTTACTTCCTCCTGTCTATCATCCCGTATTTCTTCTTGTATTTCCTCTTTTACTTCCTCTTCTACTTCCTCCTGCATATCGTCCCGTATTTCTTCTTGTATAACCTTTTTTTTATCTTTTCTTATATCCTTTTTCCTGTCTTCTTTGACCTCATCTTTAATTATGGGTTTTTTAGCCGTAGTATTTTCTTTTGATTTGTTATGGTTATCCCTTTTCTTACTTGCCCTATCATTATCCTGCTGCTTTGTTTTTTCATCTCTTTTTATTTGAGCAGACTTCTCATGTTCCCTTACGGTTTCTATTTCCGCTTCATATTTATCAAAATCTTCAACGTTATCATCTATGTGTTTCTTTTCATCATCCTTTTTTTCTGTCATATCCATGAGAGTATATTTTTTCCAATCCTTTGGAATATCTGTGCTTGTAAAACCAGTTAGTACACTTATCATATTTCCACTTACAGATCTAACTACTGTAGCACCACTGACTTTATCTACATCTATGCCACTTCCTGCAATATTAGAAGATTCGAATTCCTTACAAATTTCCGTTCTGCCTGAGTTGTCTATGTTAAGTTCAGCTAATTTAATTAACTTTTTCTCACCTTTTTTATTACATATAAGCATTATATAATATGGTCTCATTTCTATCTTTAGATTTTGGACATAAAATGTAACTTTGCATTTGCCATTTTTCACTTCTAATTTTGCATAACCTGTAGGCATCTTATCAGATGATAATCCATATCCTTTTTCATCTTCCTGAAGTATTATGAAATATCTGCTGTAATTTTTTCTCTGACTCAATCATTTATCCTCCCATAACATTCATACAATACAATATATGACTAGAAATAATAAAAATGAGTGATAAACAAAAAAAAGCAGAGGCTACCCTAAAAATAATAATAATTTGCAAAGCGATTATTATTATTTTTAGGGTAGCCTCTGCTATACGGCATTTAAAAAATATGCAATTGTCTAGATATTTTTTTGCATCACGCGTTATTTATACTTAAATATTACATTGGATAAATTAGCAAATTCCTGGATTGACAAAGTCTCTCCCCTTCTTTTAGGATCAATATCAGCCTCAGCAAATACTCTCTCATAAACTTCTTTAGGAAGTTTTAGAACTTTAAGACCATTCCAAAGTGTTTTTCTCCTCATATTAAATGAACTTCGTATTACTAAAAAAAACAATTTTTCATCTTTCAGCATAACCCTTGGCTCTTTAAGTCTATCAAGTTTTATTACAATTGAATCTACTTTGGGCTGTGGAACAAAAGATGTTGGTGAAACTGTCCTAACTATACTTACATCACAATAATACTGAACAAGAAGAGAAAGTGCCCCGTATGCCTTGCAATTGGGTTTTGAAGCCATTCTCTCAGCAACTTCTTTTTGTATCATAATTGTAAGTGATTTGAACTTATATCCTTCTATAAGCATTTTACTTATCATTGGAGTGGTTAAATAGTAAGGTAGGTTAGCAACAACCTTAACAGAAGTTTCTGATCCAATAATTTCATCAAAGTTAGCCTTAAGTGCATCCTGGTTTAGAAGCGTTAAATTATCAAATTCTTTTAATTCATCCTTCAGAATAGGAATTAAATCCTTATCAAGTTCAATAGCACATACTCGCTTAGCTGAATCTAATAACATCTTTGTGAGAGTACCAATACCTGGCCCTATTTCTATTATAAAATCATCCTTTGAAATATCTGCACCATTTACAATATCATTAAGTACCTCATCATCAATTAAAAAATTTTGACCTAAGCTTTTTGTAAATTTAAATTTATACTTTTTTATAATTTCTTTAGTATCTATGTATGCCATATTAAATCTCCTTTTCTGCCTTTCTTACGGCTTCTAACAATTCCTCCTTAGTAATACCAAAACTATTCAATCTATTTAAAAATTGAGCTGAATTAGCATAACCAATGCCAAGCTGTCCTCCAACTGCATCTCTTCTATCCTTTGCCTTAATATCCCCAGTAAGCTTAAAAAACAGCATATCGTGAATAGTAAATGTTTCAACTTTTTCTATAGTTTCAAACTTTGCAGTTTTCAAAGCTCTTATTATTGATTCCGGTGATGCATTTTCCACACCTATATCTCCATCTTTTGTTCCTTGTTTTTGAGTGATCCTAGCATGTTTAATACCCTTTACTCTTTTGGTAATTATTCTTCTTATTTTCTCTCCAGCAAAGTCAGGATCTGTAAATACGATTACTCCCCTTCTTTTTTGTGCATCTATTATTTTATCAATAACTTTTTTATTTATTCCAAAACCTCCAACGGCTATTACTTGTGCATCAACTGCACGTTTTATAGCCGAGACGTCATCTCTTCCTTCTACTACAATTACCTCTTTAATCATAATATATTCCTCCACATTTAACTTTATCAAATTGGGCATCTGAAAGAAAATATATTATCACACAAATTCACTATTTTTTTTGAAGACGCCTTTTAAATTATAACATAGGCTGTTCTTAATAAACCACACAAAAAAATAGGGAGCCACTGGCTCCTAATTTAAAATATATACATCTGCGCTCTTAGCGCCCCAATCATTGCACTCGCTTTCACTGTTGAAGAATAAATCAACACGATTTCCTTTTATGAGTCCACCAGTATCTTCAGCTATTCCATAACCATAGCCTTCAACATACAATTTTGTACCCAGTGGAATTACTCTAGGATCTACTGCTATTGAACTATATCCATCCACATTTCTTTTTACCCTTGCTCCAGAAGCAGTTATACCAAATCTAAGATCAGCAGTATAGCCTGTTGCAAGTGCTTTAACTTTTGTCTTATAAAGTGTTCTTCCACCCCTATTGATTGATACTGCCGTAGTAGCAGCTACTACATTAAGCGTTCCTTTTTTCATAACCTCGTTCACTGGCGCACTTTTTACTACCTCGCTTACTACGTTTTTTGCAACCTCTTTACCATCTTCGTAAGTAGCACTAATTTGTATTTCCTTTGCTCCATTTGAACCTTGCTGAACAATTTTATTCTCATCATTTGCCATACTATCATCAGGTTGGACAACAGTAGTAAAAGCTATTGGTTGGAGTTCTGTAAACGTTTTAGTAACAACTCGTGTTACTACAACCTTCATTCCTTTCTTTACAGATGCACTTTTACTTGGCTTAATCTTGTCAACATTTTTTACTGTAATCTTTTCTGCCTTCAATACTTCTTTTACTGATTTTTCCGCTGATTTAATTTTTAAATCCTTACCATCTACAAGTATTTCTAAACCCACTGCTCTCTTTATATATATTTGTTGTCCATTCTTCACTTTAACGTCTACACTAGGTTCAATCTTGTCCTTGGCTCCAAGTTCTATTTTACTTTGCACTAGAATTTTTTTTACAGTGTCTTCGTAAGAAACAGCTTCTGTTTTCTTACCATCAACATTCACTGTTACAACTTTTCTTGTGCTTACTAAATGTATAGTAAAACTCAATACTATTAACACTGCAATCAGTGTAACTAGAGCTACAACAGAACCTCGCGAAAAATAATTTTTCTTACTGACTAAATTATCCTTCAGTTTTTGTAACATTGTAATCCCCCCCTTGAGCAAGAATCTTTAACATTATAACTACAAAATATACACAATGTCAAATTCTTTGCCAATTTTAGTTAAAACCAGAAAATGCAGTATATGCATAATACAATATAAATATATGATAGCTTTTTTCTGTGATTTTAACTTTTTTAAGGTAGGGTTTTGTAAGATCTTTTATTAAATTGTATGCTTTGGATTGTTACAATATAAGTATTTTTCAAAACTTAAAAAATAAAGATGTGTTCACAAAACATATGTTTTATGAACACATCTTACACTATTATTTTACATTTAACAACTTCTTAGCATTCCTTATAGACTGATTTTTAACATTTATTGGAATATCGCTCCTTATATCTGCTATTTTCTCAGCTATATACTCTATATAATCTGATCTATTTCTTTTACCTCTATTTGGCTCAGGTGCCATATAAGGACAATCAGTTTCAAGCAATATCTTGTCCATTGGCACTTCCTTTGCTACTTCAACTATTTTTTTAGCATTTTTAAAAGTAACTACTCCAGTGAATCCAATATAATATCCTAATTTAAGGCATTCTCTTGCAAATTCTAGACTTCCGGAAAAACAATGAATTGTTCCAATTACCTTGGGAAATTTTTTTATGATATTTAATGTATCCCCGTGAGCATCTCTATCATGTATAACCACAGGCAAATTAAACTTTTCTGCTAGGTTCATCTGTGCTGTAAAGGCTGCTATCTGTATTTCTCTACTTGGATTCTCTTCAGAATGATAATCCAAACCAATTTCTCCTATAGCTTTTACTTTTTCATTACTGGCAAGTTCCTCAAGTTCCTTTATCACTTGTTCATTAACAATATTTGCAAATTCGGGATGTATACCTACAGCCGCATAAAAGATATCATATTTTTTTGTAAGTTCTACAGAATCTCTTGCACCTTGAAGTGAAGCACCGCAATTTAATACCCCAACAATTCCATTGGCAATAAGCTCTTTTATAACTTCATCTCTATCTCCATTAAATGACTCATCATCATAATGGGCATGTGAATCAAAAATCATACAATCATCTCCTCGTATATGCCTACAATTATAACATTTTCTTATATTATCGTGGTAAATAAAGTTGTATAAATCTTTAATTAATTGAAATATGAATATTACTAACAAGTCATTTGTTCGATGATTTCAACTTATTAATGTAGTTGCTATTCTATAAAGTTGCTATATCCAATATATTTTATATTTGGCGAATATGACATATATATCATAATAACACAGTTGATTGGGTAAATTATAAGAGATAACACTTTCCAAAATACTCCTACGTTAAACGAATTATAAAATTCTGCAAACCATACTTCAATTAAAATAATATTTATAAATGGTAAAATCAGCAAAATAACATACCAACCGCTTCTATCAATGAGATGCAAGAACAACACAACTTGAAAAAAAGGTATAAATGCCATCCACTGTTCTTTCACATTTGCTTTTAATGCCAGTTTACACCAAGTAATAGAACACACTATATAGTTAATTAACAATAGCACTAATACAGCTTTTGAACTAATTAAATTAAATAATATATTTAACATTTTTTATCTCCTAATAATTTATTATACATTGTAACCTTCCCATAAAAGAATTATATTATTAAATTTGTAAAATAATAATCACAAATTAAATTTAAGCATAATATATATTAGGCAGCTTTAATGCATCATCAAAAAAATAATAAGTCAGATGTCTAATAAAGTTCACTCGAGGTGTTTGTATATGAAAAATGATGACCTAGCAATAGCAACGTTGGTTACCGGCATAATAGGCTTAATACTTAGTTTCATACCTATATTTAATTTTTTTGGAATATTTTTTTGTGTAATTGGATGTATAATTGGTACAAAAACAAAGCTAAAAATTGCAAGATCTGAAGAGCTTATTCGTGGTGATTCTTTAGCAACATCAGGGATAGTTATTTGTATTATAGGTATAGTTGTATTTATAATTGTCACTACTTTAATGGGAATATTTGCAGCCTCATTATGACATAGTAACATTTCTATTCCCCTTACATTTTTAATTTTTTTCAGTGGTTAAAATGATTTGTTGCATCAATATTTAGATGGGATTTTGGCACATCTTACTATTATCTGAGCTTTGTGAAAAATAATATTTAATAGCTGCACAAAGGAAAATACCATAATGAATATCAACGGAAAAAAGTATCTGCTTTGTCCTTCTGTTATAAATTGGGTTATACTAAACATATAAAAAAGCATTAAAATATAAATTTGAAATTTATATTTTATACTATCCCTATTCCCTTTATTTTTAATTAAGTCATTAATTTTCATTACACTCAAAATTAGAATATATATAAGTGCATGAATAAATATTGATTTTCTTATATTCTGAGTAAATTTTTGCAATTTATTTTCCTGTTCATATTTAAAATTGTTTCCTGGAAACACCCAATAAATATCTTCACCTGCAAAATATGTGTTCCTTAATCTCATGATTCCTAATTGAACAAACCTTACTGGATGTGCTTTTATCCATTTTGAAGCCGCTACTTTAAGTATTCTACACCGTACTACCCTGTTTCCATCTTTATAAGCCTGCAAATTTACAACTGAATTTTTTACATCACTTGAAGACATCCAACTCCCAGTCTTATTTTGTGAATTATTATTTATGTAAAGAACCCCACCACTATTTGTAGAAACATATGTGAATTGACCCATTAATTTAGAATTCCTCAATACTAGTGGTGAAATGGTTAAAAGTGTACATGCAAAAATAATCAAACTTGCTACCGCTGTTGTTTTAAACTTTCTTGTGCAAATTAACTCTACTAAAAAAATTCCTAACACATATACTATAAATGATGCATGGACAATTGTTATAAAACCCGTTAAAATTCCCATATATATGTACTTGTATTTTATCTTGCTCAGATAAATTGCTGTTACCATCAACAGTGCTGTAGTCATGAGTATTTCTTTTGCCAAAATACTGTTATAAAATATATTATTTGGGAACAACACAAATATAAGAAAAGTTATTTTTCTTACTATTTCCTTGATCTCTAATTTTCTTAATATATAATAAAATAATAAGTAACTTATGCCTGTTAAAATCAAATTAAATATCTTTGCCTTAATAATACTCGCTCCAAATATCCAATACACAAAACCTAAAGTAATTGGATAACCAATAGCCTGCCTTGTATCTCCCCAAAATCCTCCATTTGCAATATCTGTCGCAAGCTGGTTGTAGTAATTAAAATCTGAAATTGGCGTAGTTTTAATAAAGATCACCCATAAAATGCTTAGTATTAATCCAACAATTATAACTATATAATAATAGTAATTTTTAATTTTATTCACTAGTAAATTCACCTAACCCCTCCTTTTTTTAACTATAGTTCAATCATATAGCAATAACCTAAGAATGATAACCAAGTTTATATTAGTTTATTATAAAATATAGCTCTTGCTTTTTAATAAATGAAATATAAACAAAATATAAACTAATACTAAATATTCTTTTGTTTAACTGTAATAGGGTGCAATCATTATAGAATTATATGTAAATCTTGTTGACTATATGGTATATATGTTATAAACTGCAATAAGTAAACACCTAAAAGTTTTAGCAACTCTTCAGTTACTAAAACTCAATCAAATCCAACTCAAAGCAAAGTATCCCATATAAATTCACAAAATATTGTCTTAAGTATAATCATTAAAATGTTGCCATTCATATGGATATCTGGAGTTACATTACTTTTAATTTATGTTTTCTTTGTAAATATAAAGTCTTACACTTTTCTTAAAAATGACCCACTATATAAAAATAAAAAACTGAATGGACTCCTTAACGAGTGCAAATTTGCAATGAAAATTAATTTATTTCTAACTAGTCTGAAAATTGTAAATTGGTTTAATCCATTTATCTGGTATGCTTTTTATATTATGAATGAGGACTCCGAAGTTGCTTGTGATGCAGCTGTTCTAAGACTTATACAAACTAAAGAGAAACTTAAATATGGAAATATGATCATATCGTTATACAAGTTGACCTCTATGCAAAAAGGATTAATTGGTATAACTACACTATTTAAAAATAAATCACAAATTAAAAGGAGAATAACTATGATTGCTAAATTTAAGAAAAAATCAGTGATTTGCTCAATAGTTGTTATTGCAATTCTTGTCTTTATTGGTGCTTTCACTTTAACAAACGGTAAAAAAACAATTGAGAAAAAAGTAACTTCTAGTATATCAATTACGAAAAAGAAAGTTTCGCCATCTAAGTCAGCAAAAGTACCTGAACCTATAAAAGATGTTAATGCAACTACTACAGCCATAACCAATACTACTAATAATGCAGCACAAACCACAAATAAGGATAATAAAACCTCTAGTTCAAATGAAGTTCAAAATCAACAACCCGCTAAATCAGAACCAGCTAAGCAGCCAGCAAAACAAATCACAGTTGTTCAACCCCCTAAACAAAATCCTATCACTCCAGTAGCATCTTCCTCGCAATATGTTAGTAATAACCTTGGCTTTGCTATAACCTTCCCTGCTTCTTGGCAAGATAAATATACTGTTTCTGAAAATAGTAATGGTATAATCGTTTATTTTAAACCCGAACAACAAGTCCAGTCTGGAGAAGGTAAACTTTTTACAATTGTAAAAAAAGATAATGAGAATGAAGGATTTTTAGACACTATAGGCGGCCCAAGATACCTTACATCAAAAAACATTCTTTATGTTATAGGTGGTCCAACAGATGTAAATTTTCCACCCGATAACCCAGAATTTAGAGTTTATAGACAATTATGTACTGAAAGAGCCTCTGTCGTAAGTACTCTTAAGACTATAAATTGATATTCTTATGTTTTTTGGATCCGAACGAAATAATCTTTATACAAAATGAAATAATTTTTAAATATTTAGGGGGCTGTTTCACTAATTTCTTAGTGCAACAGCCCCTTCTTTTATATGTTCTTTATTTCCATTGTCTATTTTGTCCTAAGGCAAAATCTCCTTACCTGGTATCTGGCAACTGGCAACTGCCTTTTAACTCTTAACTGAATTACTCCTCTTCTTCCAGAAACACTTCTTCAGTATCGTGATCGTAGTTAAAAAGCTCCGCATATCTTCCCCAATCAATAATTTCATCCATTATTCGCTCTATATCATGTTTACCAAAATATTGCGCAAAAAGTTCTGTGAAAAACTCTTCTCTCATCTTTTTACTTTTTTTACTATTAAGTACCTTCATAATAACTTTAAAAGTTGATATATTCATCAGTTGCTCCTTAAATATATCTTTTCTTTCATCTGTTTCACCTTCAATAAATTTACTGCCTAGAGGTGTTATGATTATATCTCCCTCTTTTACATCTGCAAAACCAAGCATTGTTATACCTTCAATATTTGGCAAAAGATCGTCAATTTCCATCATAAGATCTCCACCTAATTGATATATGTCCATCCTTCCATCATTATCATCCACAAGTTCCATTAATCCTGACATTACCCCAATATGTGCCTCTGGTATTTCTACAGGTTTCTCAATACTTTCCTTCACAACTTTTTCTATTTTATCTTCAATTGGATGTTCAAATTCACCTTTGGTAAGAACCTTATAAACACTGTCTACAATTTTTTCAAACTCAGGGGATTTTCTGTTTCTTGGATGTGGTAGTCCTATTTTAATTTCTGCTATAACCCTTGCTGGATCACGGCTGAGCATCACTATCTTATCTGCCATCAGAACTGCTTCCTCTATACCATGAGTTATCATTATTATACTTTTTATTGGCATTCTCTTTGTGGTCCAAAGTTCTATTAACTCTGTCCTTAAATTCTCAGCTGTTAAAAAATCTAATGCAGAAAATGGTTCATCCATACATAAAAGTTTTGGCTCAACAGCTAGAGCCCTTGCAAAACCAACTCTTTGCCTCATTCCACCAGAAAGTTCCTTTGGGTAGGCTTCTTCAAAACCATCAAGGCCAATAAGACTAATCAATTCAGAAGCCTTATCACTGGTATACTCCTTTGGAAATCCCTTTGCCTTTAATCCTAGTTCCACATTCTCACGAACAGTGAGCCATGGGAAAAGCGCAAAAGATTGAAATACTATGGATGCATATGGATTTACTCCATTTACCTTTTTGCCATCAAATATAACTTCACCTTCAGTAGGCTCCATTAATCCTGTTATTATTCTGAGAAGTGATGATTTTCCTGAACCTGAAGGGCCAAGTATAGCTATATATTCATTTTCATTTATAGTTATATTTATTTCTTTTAATGTAGGTTTTTTTGATTCTCCAAAATATTTTGTAACACCATCTACTTTTATAAATTCTTTTTGTTTTTTCATGGGCCTCACTCCTATTACAGTTCTATTTTAAATCTTTCTTCTGACATAACAAAAAGTCTTTTCCACACTATCTTGTTTATCGCTACAACTACTATACACATTGTGATTGTACCCATTAAAAGCAATGCAAAATTACCTTTTGTGGTAGCCTCAGATATCAATGCACCAAGTCCTACTGTCTTTACAGTGTGTCCACCAAAATTAACGTATTCTGATACAATACTTGCATTCCAGCAACCACCTGTAGCTGTAATCATTCCTGTTATTAAGTAAGGAAATATGCCAGGAAGTATAAGTATCTTCCACTTTTTAAAACCTTTAATACCAAATACCTTAGCCGCAGCTTTTAAATCCTCTGGTATTGCCATTGCCCCTGCAACTACATTAAATAATATATACCATTGTGTCCCCATAAGCATTAGTAAAATAGATGCTATTCCAAGTCCTCCAAAGGCATTAATCATCACTCCCAGTACAATAGGGAAAAGTGCTGTAGCCGGTACAGATGCGACAACTTGAATTACAGGTTGAAGTATATTTGCAACCTTTTTATTCATTCCAATTGCCACCCCTACAGGAACAGTCCAAATTAATGCAATAATTTGAGCTGCAAATACCCTTAGAAATGAAAATAATGCAGCCTTAGGAATTTTACCCCAATCAGACAGGGATAAGGTTCTAAGTAATTTTACTATATTAAATGCTGCATATATTATTACAATAAGTCCTATAATTTTTATTATAGTTTTAAATGTCATCCCTAGCTTTTTATGTTTAACTTCACCACTTTTTTTAAATCTGTACACTACTTTTTCTATAGTTTTTAAAGCAAACATTAAAATTGGTGATATTACTTTTTCCATAAACAATTGTATTATGAAAGACCGTCTTAACATTTTAAGAACAAAAGGTTTGGGCTGATCCTCTGACTCTGTAAGTTCAACTTTAAATTTATCCGCCCAAGCAGTTACTGGTCTCCAAATAAGTTGATCCAAAAGTATAATTACAAGTACCAATGTTATTATTCCCCATACAAGTGCACTGGTATTGCCATCATTTGCTGCTGTCTGAAGAAACGATCCTATACCCTGTAACCTAAAATTTCTTCCTTTAATAGTGAACATTTCGCAAACCATTAGAAAAAACCATCCACCTGCCCAAGACATCATACTATTCCAAACAAGTCCAATAGTAGCTGAGGGCAGTTCCAACTTTTTAAATTGTTGCCATTTGTTAAGCTGCAAAATGCTAGATGCCTCTTTAAGATCTGTAGGTAGAAGTTTAATTGAATTGTAAAAACTGAAAGTCATATTCCATGCCTGACCTGTAAAAATAAGTATTATAGAAGCTATCTCAATTCCTATTGTTCCGTTTGGGAAAATAGCAATAAGTCCCATAACAACTCCAGGTAAAAAAGACAAAACTGGTATAGATTGAAGTATATCTAATATTGGTATGAGTATTTTCTCTGCTTTTTTATTATGTGCTGCAATGTATCCATATACCAATGTAAATATTATAGAAATTATGTATGCTGCTGTCATTCTTAGAACAGATTTTAGTGCGTATATTGGTAGCATTCCTAGACTGGTTGAAATTTTGATGCTACTAGTGCCACTGGTTTGCGCATGCATTCCAGGTGACATTATTAAATATAATATTATAGTTATAAAAGCAAAAATAACTATATCAATGATTCCAAATTTTCTCTTTGTAAAAACTTTTTCTTTCTCCATAACTTACCTCCATTTTAAGCAAGGTCAAGCTCCACCTACAACCTCACTTTTATCTAATAACTCTATATGTTTATGACTGGCATCCCCGTCCATAATCTCATCACCTTTCAAACTAAATTCAAAAAAAGCCTCCACCACAAGTGAAGGCTTTTGCAAGCATGCTAAAAACTCCACCTAGTTGAGCTTTGGCACTATATGACTTAGAGAAAATTGAAACCTCTCAGCTACATTAGGTAAAACCTTAATCCGGTAGTACCTGCTGACCCATTGGCGTCTCTCGACATTTCTGGGCAGTAGCATATTTTCATATAGGAACCTCACCTAACAAGTTTCCCTAACTAATTCAATTATACTATTTTAATGTTAAAAATAGGTTATGTTTGTGTAAAATAATCTGGATTATAACATGTTTTTTTAATCTTAGACCACAATTGATAGCATTATTATACAAAAGCTAAATTAAATGACAAATAATATTTGAATATTATTAAAATCGCTATAAGGCATCATCAAAAAATACTAACCAAAGAATGGCGAACTTAAATTATCTAAGTTCGCCATTCTCTGGTTAAAATTTAAAAAGTTTGAAATAAGATCAATCTTTTAAATATTATATATCACCATTTACCTAAAGCAATATGTCCTGCAATCTCAGCCTTAGATCTTTGTTTTATAACCCAAGCTTCATTCTTTGCTTGTGTAAATGCTGCTAAACATTTAGGATCTAGGTTATCTTCTATGCCTTCCTCACTAAGTGTTGCTATTTTTTCAGCTAAAGTTATGATTTCCATATGGATATCATTTGTTCTGCTTGAACGATATATTTTTGCAGCTACCTCACTGTCTAATTCATTGAATTTTTCAGAAGGTACTCCACATTTAGGACATTTTACTGGAGCAGTTTCACCCTCACTTACATATCCACAAACACTACATTTAAATAATTTTTTCATAATAATATTCCTCCTTTAATTCTTAATTTTTTTTACTATATATATGATTTTTTTATAAAATTACCACTAATAGTTTTCAGTAAAAACTTCGAAATAAGACTGTGGATGAAGACATGCTGGACAAACTGTAGGAGCCTGGGCACCTTCATAAATATATCCACAATTCAAACATTTCCATAAAGTTTTATCTGTTTTAGTAAACACTTTGCTTGCCTCAACATTGGCTGCTAATTTATTGTATCTTGCTTCATGTCTTTTTTCTACTTCAGCAATTTTTCTATATGTAATAGCAATTTGAGAAAAGCCTTCATCTTC
>LIDZ01005433.1_pt16 | contig 14404 bp, 11 predicted proteins | sample 644651 | NCBI WGS metagenome assembly LIDZ01 (sample SAMN03856242, study PRJNA289617) | food metagenome | isolation source: wine grapes on drying loft during traditional withering process | host: Vitis vinifera cv. Corvina | place: Italy: Gargagnago di S. Ambrogio di Valpolicella | collected 2014-01 | reverse complement strand
CTTTTCGCGTGAACGGTTAAAGATAGAAACAGTGTAACCGCGGCTCTCAATGTTAAGAGCCAGGTTGCGGCCCATCACTGCCATACCTACAACGCCGATCTGTTGCTTGGACATATTTTACTCCTGATCGATATATACAGAGCCGTTCAGCTCTATCCCACTTATGAATTCAGACAATTTTAACTTAGCGATTACCATACAACATTTTTATAAAGAATGTTATCCGTAACACCAATGGTATGCTTATGGAAAGCACTGCTAAACAATAAAAGAGGCGACAATAAGTAAAACCTAAAAACTATCTTATTACGAATTCTTACAGTTAAACTGAGAAAGGCATTTAGTGTTAAAATGCTCTCTCTCGCGATCTTTAAACCATCCCCATTTGTTGAAATAACGGACAGCGGAAACAATGTGGTAAAAAAGGAATTTAAAATCCTGATATGAGCGTCGTTGCGATTCATGAACAACAGTTGATTCAGGACAATACTGGATGCCCAGTCCGGAAGCTGAGACGCGCCTGGATAAGTCCACATCTTCCATATAGAGGAAAAAGCGTTCGTCAAAGCCAAGTGTGTGATTTAGCGCCTGCTGGCTGATAAGCATGAAGCAGCCAGAAAGTGACGGAGCATAAAATGGACGGCTATAATCAGCATGATGAAGCTCATATTCACCATTAGAAATTTTCATATAGCGTGAGAAAAAGCGTCTCATAAATAGCTGAAAAGGCGTTGGCAACAGCTTACAGCTATGCTGAAGAGTTCCATCAGGGTAAATCACTTTAGGAATGGTCAGTGAAAGGTTATTTTCTTTGGTAAAGCGATAAAGAGCATCAACTTCTCCGCAGCCAAAGCTGATATCAGGATTACAAATTAAAATGTATTCACACTGATTCTTATATTCCTGAAAGGCTTTATTATGACCAGCGCCAAATCCGTTGTTATTCGCTAAAGATAAAACTGAAACTTTCGGATGAGAATAATCATTTAGCCAATTGCAATGACCACCATTGTCAACTATACAAACCTTATCAATACTTTTCTCAGCCAGCAATGAATCCAGCGTGCGTGAAATATCCTCATAAGCATGACGATATAGTACAAGTGATGCGATTATTTTCACAAGATTACCAAAATTAGAACTTGTTAAATAGAGCGTAAGAGAAATTCGTCATCTGACCCAGACGATTTTGATGATAGACACCTGAAGCTTTGAATAATTTTATACGCGCAAGTAATGTGCTGTCCCGGATATGGCGAAAAGCATCAAAAACAACCCGGTTTTCAGGCGTCATTTCCGCTTTTAGCTGAGCCAGAAAGCGGAAATTTACATCATTCCAGTGTCGATTGCGTCCCTGATGAGCATCGATGAAATTATTGACCCGCTGTGTCAGCTTCATTCCGCTGCCAATCGCATTAGCGTTATGCTGTCTGTAAAACACTGATGGCTCAGGATCAAAAAAGACCTTTCCACCACAGGCGCTTACGATCAGATAAAGCGCCCAGTCGTGAGCGATCACAGGCAAGTCGAGAATCTTCAGGAAAAGCTGGCGCGCCGCCGCGTTAAACACCATGGTGTTCCCGCTTGCAATATTCTGCAGTAATGCGTTAGGAAAACCTGGTCTTTTTGCATTTAGAGGCGATAAACCCAGACTCTGATCATGCTCGTCAATTAACCGTGTTCTGGTGCAATAGATTGCCGGGCCCTCTTTGGGCAAGGATTGCAGATACTCAACGGCACGCAAAAGCTTCGCAGAATGCCATATGTCATCCTGGTCAGCAAAAGCATAAAAACCTGCCTCTATTGCCGGATTGCCTATCAGAGACTTAAAATTCTCGCAAAACCCTTTTTGCGGACCGGCAAGTATTGTGCAGCTATTTTCTCCATCCTTAAAAACCCGCTCAGTAATAGATCGGGTATCATCTTTAGAACCATCATCAGAAACCCACAAAGACCAGTTTTTCCAGCCCTGATCTTTTATAGACTGCAGCTGCTTTTCTATGAAAGCGGCACCATTATAGGTACCCATAAGAATAGCAACGTGTCCCTTATTTCTCATCGTTAACATTGGGGATTGTTCTTGAAGTAGTCCTGAAACTTAACAACTTTATTACGTGTGCTACCCCATGAGTCAAAATTTTCAATCTGCATGAAAAGATGATTTCTGCGCCAGTCATCTTTTGTCGTCAAAGAGATGAGCGGTTCAGCTAGCTGCATTGGGGTAAGATTGACCTGTAGTCTTTCTAACATAGCCAGAAAATCATCACAGAATCGATCCACACCCTCAGTAAGTTGTGCATTAATCAGGTTATGATCTTTCGATTTATTCCGGCCAGGATCAGTTACCGGACAAACGCCGTTTTTAGTCGGTTTGTAGCCGATTACGGTATTGTGAGGTGCGGAGAAAAATAATTCTATTGCAACGCGATTCTCGTAAATCTTGTCCACTAAATTCGGGCTGGTCGTATCATTATCAATAAATGCTTTCATTTTTTGATGTGGTGTACGGCGCTTTCTTTCAAAGGTATTGGCAATGCAAAAATAATAGCCAATCACATTTATATTCATGAATTTCTTAACAGTATGGATAAACGCTTCCTGCGTCGTTCCGCTCCAGCCCACATCCACCATAGCGACAGTGTCGCCCTCTTTGATGTCCAGAGAGTGAAGATAGATGAACAATCCCCGACGGTTACGCTGACATACCTTAAGAATCTCAGCGCGGAGCGCGATAAGAAACTTTTCGACTATCTCGTAATTTTCTGGCGCAATGACAAGGTCAGGCGCAATACCCGCAGAGATCATTACGTTATCTGCTGGTGGCTCTACACCAATACGCTCAAGTAATTCCCCTGGGGATAATCCATCTGAACCTGACATCAGGAAAGCAAGGTTCTGGCTGAAGTTCTCTTCATCCATCAGAGACAGATTGAAAGCAATACGGGAACCCATGAAATAGGAGAACGAAGGCAGCTTTTCCGTAAAATAGCGCGACGCCAGTCTTTCCAGCGCATAACCGTCACGGGAAACAAACAATAGTTTGTCAACATTGTCTGTAAGACATTCTTTTCGAATCCATTCAAGAAAGCCCCAGGTCGCGGGTGCCTGGTATTCGTATCCCAGCTGCTGAAAAGAACCGGTAGCTACATTATCTGGCCGCAGGGTTCGAATCATTCCGTTGATCAGCGAAGAGGCAAGAGGCTGTTTTTTTCCTTTGTTTACCAGATGAGGCGATTGGTAGTGCCATGCATTGATGCTTTTTTCACGTGGCTTAATGAAATCTGCCATTTCATTATCACCGATATGCAATACCTGATGTGGTTCCACTTCGCATTCTGCAAGCAGATAATCAAATATCTCTCCCGTATCACGCTTTGTCGCATTACGACTTGCAGAAATGTACAACGGGATGTCCGGCATATCATACTTCTTCAACGCCGCGCGGAAAAAATCCTCTTCAAGGTACATATCTGAGGTGATGACGACGGTTTTACCCGATGAAATTAAATCGTTAAAAAAGTCTACAAAGAAGGGATTCGGCTCGACCAGAGCCAGTTCAAGCTTGTATTCCGCTTCCATCAGGCTTGCGGTATCGCCACGGGTACCCTGAAAATTGTTATAAATATTCTTCAGGGTTATTTCTTTCCTGCCCTCTTTGACCATCTGTGCAAACGCATTTTTCTGTGCTTTGCGACGCAACTGTCTGAAGTCAGGAATAGAAAACTTATTCGCTAACAGGTCAAATGCATCTTCAGGATCGTCCAGTGGGCGAATAAAAAGAGTATCAAAAAAATCAAAAGAGATAACTCTGGCGTATTTAGCTAAATGACGAAGTGAAATCAGATCCATCTCTTCTTTCGTATAAGCAGGGTTAACAGTGTTATCGCAATTAATCATTTCATGATCTCGAAATTATGTCCGTTAAAAGCAAAGTTGATATTGTAGAAAGGATCATACTGATAGTACTGCGGATGTTTACTGTTCAGACGACTCAGTTCATTTTGCAAACGTCTTACTTTTTCAGCATCCATGTGATCAAGTCCTCGCGAAACAGATTCATGATGTATAAGCGTAACCGCCTGACACATAACGTTATAATAACCGTTTTCGACCAGACGCATACAAATATCAACATCGTTATAAGCGATAGGGAATGATTCATCAAAACCGTTTATCGAATCATATTTTTCACGCGCAACCATCAGACATGCTCCTGTTACAGCGAGCCAATTATATTCAATCTGATTGCGCAAAAAATACCCTGGATGATTTTTATCCTGGCCGATATAGGCATGTACAGGGCCGGTCTGGAGATTAAGAACCCCGGTATGCTGAATAGTCTGCCTGTCAGCATAGACGAGTTTAGCGCCAACAGCACCCACATGTTTCTGCTGAGCGTAGCCTCCCAGTCTGTTCAGCCAGTCTTCTTGTAGGACTTCAGTGTCATCGTTGAGGAAAAGTAACAAGCTGCCTTTAGAATGAGCAACGCCTATGTTATTTAGCTCGGAAAAATTGAAAGGCTGGTCGTGTCTTATGACAGAGACAGAGCGTTCAGGCTTAAGCTGATCAAGATACGCAAGCGTTTCGGGCTTCTGAGATCCGTTATCAACAACGATAATCTCATAATGCTTCCAACTGGTTTTACTGCGGATTGAATCAATGCAGCGCGCGAGCACGTCATGATTATCCCGCGTAGGAATGATGATCGATATTAAGGTCTCCGGACGCAGATCATAATTAACGCGGAAATATCCATGATAGCCAGGCAGCTCTTCAACAACCCCCTCAATACCACGTCGCTTCAGCGCATCTTCACGTACCGCTTTGGAAGCGGCTAAAACATAGGGCTTAGCGGTGATATCAGACGCGACCGAGGCTGGGATGATACGCCAATGATAAAGAATTTTCGGAATGTGCGAAATTTTCTGAGTAATTTCACTTAATCGGAGAATGAAATCCCAATCCTGACAACCATTAAATTCTGTCCGTAACCCTCCCAGCTGGCGGGCAGTGCTCAGGCGAACACAGGCAGCATGGCAGGTATACATGGTACCCATCATAGTGTCTGGCGACCAGTCTGGTTTAAAGTGAGGCTGAGAATAGTTGCCTTCCGGCGTAAATTTATCCTCATCACTATAAATAAAATCAGGATCCTCTTCATTGATGCATTTTACAAATTCGAACAGGCAATCCTGCGTTAACTCATCGTCATGATCCAGGAAAACAATGTAATCACCGCTTGCATTATCTATTGCAACGTTAGTCGCGCCAGCAATCCCCTGGTTTTTTTCCATATGAATAACTTTAATTCGAGGGTCTTTCAAAGCATCAAGAGCTGGTGCGGTATCTTCATCAGGACTACAGTCATTAGCCAGCACTAATTCCCAATTGTCATACCATTGATCTTCTACCGACTTTACCATCAACGCCAGCAAGTCCAGCGGCGTGTTGTAGATAGGCACAATTATAGAGAAAAGCGGCTTGACCTCGAACTCATTAAGAATATCTTCAAAGTAATTCGGCTTTTTGGCCGGAATGTAAACGTACTCATCCGGGCGATCAGCAAATGAATAGATTCCATTATTACTGTGCGAAAGGAAAACTGGCTGATTACCCTTACTATTATTGATAATAGTCTTTTCATATAAAGCCTGGTTAAAAGCAGGATGATGCCTGAACCATGCAGGCCTCACTTTCATAGCGACCTTTAATGCTTTTTCTTTATATCGCTCAGGTAACTGCAGATAGACGTTTCGCGAGACATCTCTCACGCGTTTTTTCAAACCACTGTGATTAGCTGTCGCCTGCGCAATAACCTTACCTGATTTTACTTTTACTCTCTGGCCCAGATAAAACAGCCTGAAAAATATTCTCTTTATCGGTTGTCTTATCTTTAGTGGAACCCGGCGGCCTGCAACACGTAATGGGGCGGAAATTTTCCAGCTGGCAGAGTTCAGAATTGTTTCAACATCATGACGATATTTGTTCAGAATATTGCTTTGATGTTCATGAAGTGCATGAATCTGTTTTAACTCATCCTGCAGCTTGATGGCACGATCGCTTTCATTTTTTAGCGATTTCTCAAGATTTGCAATATGCAGTAGGTATTGATCTTTGAGATTTTTTTCTTGACCAATTAATAAATTGAGATCGTTCAGGTCAGCCCAGTACTCAGCACGGATTGTAAGAGAAAAACCTTTAAGCGTGCTATAAATATCTTCAGCATTCTTGTGTTGAATTTTTGCCAGAAACACTGACTCTTGCTTCAGATAATTTAGTGATTCAGTACTTGAGCATGAAAAGCCCATAGCATTCAGCACAGCCGTCGTTAGCTCAGCGATGTTGTCACTATTACAATTTCTGCTATTACCAGCAGATGTCACTCGTAATAAGGAATGATAGATACCACGATATGCGACATAACCCAGCGTAATTGTTTCGGTCGCATGCCACTCCTGATCAAAGAAAACAAATTCACCATTGTCTTTTCTGATTACATTAAAGGGCAAGGCATCCAGATAAGAACCAGGTAGGACAATATCTTTGTCTGTTTCTAACGGCACCTGCGCTTTGAGTTGAAGCTGATCAAGCCACCCTTTTGCCCAGGCTGCTAATTCTTCAATACGCCAATGAGGACGATTTATAATTCGTAAAAGATCGGTCCAGAGAGATTGTCCATAAATGAATCTTTCCATATCCGCCGACTTAGCATTGTCATCCTGACTGGATCCAGAAAATACAGACAAGCCTTCTTCTGTCTGAATGAATTCAACATTCTTTTTCTTGTCCGCATTCCGTTCATCTGAATAGTAAATAGCAGCCACGTTTTCATGAATCACATCCTGCTTAACTGCGCTTGAGACCATCAAAAACGAACTTGAGAGATCAGCAGCAATTTCATTGTTCCAGATGTTTTTAATGCCCTGCTCAATTGAGAAAAGATGCTGTGGTACAATTTGCTTTTCTTTATGCGCACTTTCCATAGCTAATTGACTTAGCGCTTTGGAATGCTTCTGCCAGCCCAGAGGGGTGACCACCGTGCACGGCAACTTATAATCAGGTAAAGGAATATATTCCAGCGTATCCTGGAAACCGGCCTTATTAAGTTCATTTAACAGCTCTTTGCGGCCAAACGTTACAACACTTTTTTCGTCGTAACTATTGTTAATGCCATACATCGGTAAGTTTACATGGTCTTCGCGAGCACCCGAAAAATACTTGATGCCCAGTTTATTTTCAATGGCAACAAATAATTTTCCATCCTTCTTCAAACGCTTTTTACACGCCTGTAAAAGTTCCTGCTCACCATTTTCACCAACGAAAACACGTGCGTATTCAAGGACGCCAATCAGTAAAACCGCATCGAAATCTCCGAAATCCGGGAGCGTATCGGAAGGTGCGCAGATGACAGTTACATTAGGAAGATCACGGCAGCGTGAGCGGGCAATCGTTGCGCGACGGAAACTCCCTTCCACAGAGACAACCTCTGCAGCATTCTCACCCAGAAACCGGCTGATTGCGCCACATCCACAGCCGATTTCTAATATTCTTTTGCCCTTCATCCACTCCTGGAATGGACGTAACAGGTTCGAACGTACGGGACTAAGGTGATAGGTTGAGGGCCAGTCTACGATGAATGGTTCTAATTCTTCTGATTCAACGCTGACGTCTGATACTTCACTGATTGTTTTGTAGATGTAGTTTTCAGTCTCTTCGCCGTCGCTATACGCAAAATCCTTCATATCTGAGGGCGACCACAGCGCCGTCTTTTCATTTTTCTGAAAACCAGCATCTGATAAAATTTGTTCTAAATTAGCCATTTTCAAGTTTTATTCTCGCGTTTAGATCGGCCAAACCAGTAAAAGTACCCACAGGTCCTACAGGCAAATGAATTGAGTCATAGCGACGGTCATGGGGGATTATTTCGCCTTGGGTGTTACTACTTGCGATACCCACAGAAACAAAATAGTCGCCTTCAAAAAGAAGATTTGGCAACGTTACCGATACGATGAAGGATTGATCAGGCTTCGCCTCTTCAACGATCGATACCGCCTGCCACTCACTGTTCGTGTTGTAAATGGTCACACCTTCTTTAGTTTTGATCGCAAAACCGAAAATAGGTCTGAAAATATAGTCATGACAAATGACTTTAAAAAGAAAGTTAATGGGCATTTTGGGTTCAAAGATACCCGGGAACGCCTGTCCATCCTGTTCAAAATGATAGTCCCAAATTTCTGCCGCCTTATCTCCCCATCTGTATTCTGAGGGATTGTAATGGGGCCGCTCATCAAAGACGCTGTTCAGCCTGAGCTGGATTTCAGTTTTACCCTCTTCCGTTTTTTCAAGATCAGTTTCCCGCTCCAGCCGTTCCTCTTCACCTTTAGCCGCCAGCGCAATTTGCTTATCCACATTAGCTCGCGTGCTGTCGTTTTCGCGTTTTTTCCCGAATAAAATATCCAGATAGCGGTTTATGACTTCACGAGGTGCACCACATTCCTGTACTACACCACCATCCAGAAGTAACGCCCGGTCGCAATGCGTCACGATCTGCTCTGTGGCATGGGAAACAAAGAGAATTGAGGTGCCATTTTGTTTGAGCTTTTTCAACCGGGCAAAACATTTAGCCTGAAACTTTGCATCCCCCACAGCAAGGGCTTCGTCAACGATCAACACTTCCGGTTCAATCTGAGCCTGAACAGCAAAAGCCAGTCGGACGAGCATGCCGCTTGAATATGAGCGGACGGGAGAATGGATGAAGTGACCAATGTCAGCAAACGAAAGAATGTCATCAAGTCTTGATTCAGTTTCCTCACGGGTCAATCCCATCAGGGACGCATTGAGGTAAACGTTCTCAAGTCCGCTGAAGTCACTGTTAAATCCTGCGCCCAGTTCCAGCAGTGCGGCTACACGCCCGTTAACGGTGACATTACCAGATGTAGGCGTTAATGTTCCGGCGATAATCTGAAGCAACGTAGATTTTCCCGAACCATTCCTTCCGACTATTCCCATTGTTTCACCCTTTGGTAAAACAAAAGAAACATCCTTTAAAGCCCAAAAATCTTCATGATAAGTCCGGCTTTCACGACCTACCACCCGGTCTACTTTTGGCACAATAAACTGTTTTAATCTTCGTACTGGATTTTCATACACCTGAAAACATTTACTTACGCCATCTATTACAATTGCATTTTCATTAAAGGACATCGGCAAAACCTTTTCGCGTTTTTTGGAACCAGGCGTAACACAGCCACATTATCAATAGTGAGATAAGTGTGTAGATTCCAATACCAGAAAAATCAGGTAACTTGCCCCATATAAGTACAGCTCTGGCCTGCTCAATGATGAACGTTAACGGATTGAGCATTATCAGTGGGCGCAACTTTTCGGGAAGTGAAGATATCGGATAGAATACCGGGGATAAGAACATCATTACGGTCATAATTATGGTAATTGTCTGACCTACATCTCGAAGATAGACACCTAATGATGATAAAAACCAGGTTAGCCCTAAAGTCAACAATGCCAATGGCAAAATAACAATGGGTATAAAAACGAGAGTCCAATGGATGTAACCATTGAATATGAAAAAAGCAATAATTAAAACGAGCATGCTGATAAAGCTATGAAAGAGCACACTCATAAAACTCACAATTGGCAATATCTCTAAAGGAAATACCACTTTTTTTACATAGTTTACGTTGCCAATTATCAGGGAGGGGGCACGACTGAGCGTTTCAGCAAAAAGACCATGTATAATCAGACCGACAAACAGGATTACAGCAAAATCAGTCTTGGATTCATTCATTGCTCCAGCGGTTCCCCACCGGGCTTTAAAAACGACTGAAAAAACGAAGGTGTAGACCATGAGCATAAAAATAGGGTTAATAAAAGACCACAAAATGCCCATTGTTGAACCGCGATAACGACCAACAACCTCTCGTTTAGTCATTTGAAAAATGAGATTTCGATTTGCCCATGTCTGACGAATCAGAGAAAAGAGTGAGGTAGATCTCGAACTATGCGGATTCATTAGTAATCTCTTAAAAGCTTGAGCTGGAGTTTTTCCTGCTATCACGAACTATTTTTGACTCTCAACTGATACAGTTCCGACAATAAGGTTTATCAAACACACGATGCTCGATGTTTTAACGCTGTTGAAAGGCAACCATTCATATTCATCAAAAGTCTGGCGTAAACTGAATTTTCTTATCAATCTTCATTAATATAGTCTGTGTTAAGACTTCAGGAACACCACACCTTAAAACAAGTTAAGGGTGAAATTTTTATTTAACTCACCCTTCACATTAAAGAATAAAAATAATCACTTCAGCTCGGACAGCAGTAATCCGGCTTTATCTTTTTCAGACAGAATAGGGTCTGACACCGGCCAGTCAATACCTAACTCAGGGTCATTCCACGACAGACAACCTTCACTTGAAGGATCATAATAGTTGGTACATTTATATTCGAAATCTGCATAATCTGAAATAACGACGAAGCCATGTGCTAAGCCGGGCGGAACCCAGAATTGCGTCTTATTTTCTTCCGAAAGATAGACTCCAACCCACTGTTTAAATGTCGGTGACTCAGGCCTGATGTCAACCGCGACATCAAATACTTCACCTCTTACAACACGAACCAGCTTGCCCTGAGGATTATTACGCTGGAAATGCAAACCTCTTAACACATTTTTTGCGGAGCGCGAATGATTATCCTGTACAAATTCACCTTCAATGTTGAGTGCGCGCTTATATTTTTCACTCTGGAACGTTTCCAGGAAAAACCCACGTTCATCACCAAAGACCTTAGGCTCAATAATTTTTACATCAGCAATTTTAGTATCGATAATCTTCATTATAAACGCCCTTCCACCAGCGCCATCAAATATTTGCCATATTCGTTTTTTAGATACGGCTTAGCAAGTTCCTGTAATTGCGCTTTATCAATAAAGCCCATTCTGAAGGCAATTTCTTCCGGACAAGCTACTTTCAGGCCCTGTCTTGATTCTATAGTCTGAATAAAGTTGTTCGCTTCCATCAGACTCTGATGCGTACCGGTATCAAGCCAGGCATGACCGCGGCCCATAATTGATACAGAAAGTTTGCCTTGCTCCATGTAGATACGGTTAATGTCCGTAATCTCGAGTTCACCACGAGGTGAAGGCTGCAGGTTTTTCGCCATTTCCACAACACTGTTGTCGTAAAAATAGAGCCCAGTAACGGCATAATTACTGCGAGGGTTCTCAGGTTTTTCCACCAGCGAAATAGCTTTACCCTCCTTATCAAATTCTACAACACCATAACGCTCAGGATCGGTAACGTGATAAGCAAAGACGGTAGCGCCATCATCCTTCAATGACGCAGCTTCAAGCTGCTTGTAGAGGTCATGCCCGTAGAAAATATTATCCCCGAGGATAAGTGCGACTGAATCATCACCGATGAACTCTTCACCAATGATGAACGCCTGAGCCAAGCCATCCGGACTCGGTTGCACTTTGTACTGAATTGAGATGCCCCACTGAGAGCCATCACCTAGTAGGCCTTCGAATCGCGGCGTGTCCTGCGGTGTGCTGATAATCAGGATATCGTTAATTCCTGCAAGCATCAGCGTGCTGAGTGGATAATAAATCATCGGCTTATCATAAACCGGAAGCAGTTGCTTACTGACTGCCATTGTTACCGGGTAAAGACGCGTTCCTGAGCCGCCAGCGAGAATAATACCTTTATTCTTTTTCACAATTTCACCTTACATGAACAGCCAGCTTTCGCTACCTGTTTAAATTATTTAAGAGTTTCAAGCAACATACGTTCAACACCCAATTTCCAGTCAGGCAGGGTCAAACCAAACGTATGTTGAAACTTCTCAGTATTGAGCCGGGAATTTGAAGGACGTCTGGCAGGTGTAGGGAATGCACTTGTTGGCACAGGATTAATCACCTGAACATTAAGCTCAACACCCTGCAATTTAGCAAAGTCGATTACGCTTTTAGCATAAGCATGCCAGGTCGTCTCACCTGCTGCAATCAGATGGTAGATGCCAGCAACTGCATTATTATTCAATGCCACTCTGATTGCATGTGCAGTGCTGTCTGCGATTAGTTCAGCGCCAGTTGGCGCACCAAACTGATCATTAATCACAGACAATGAATCCCGATCTTTAGCAAGCTTCAGCATCGTCTTAGCAAAGTTATTACCCTTTGCAGCATAAACCCAACTAGTTCGGAAAATAAGGTATTTCGTCATGGTGCTGACGATTGCCTGCTCCCCTTCCAGCTTAGTCTGTCCATAGACATTCAACGGGGCTGTTGCATCATCTTCACACCAGGGACGATCGCCCGAGCCGTCAAAAACATAATCGGTAGAGTAATGGACCAACCACGCGCCGATTTCTTCAGCGGCCTCGGCCAAAGCCTTAATGGAAGTGGCATTAAGCAGACGAGCCTTATCTGGTTCTGATTCAGCTTTGTCTACTGCGGTGTAAGCGGTCGCATTTACGATGACAGCAGGCTTGATACTGCGTACGGTGTCAGCAATCCCCGCAGGATTTTCAAAATCGCCGCAATAGTCAGTAGACTGACGATCGACCACAATCAAATTGCCCAATGGCGCCAACGCACGCTGTAATTCCCAGCCGACCTGGCCGTTTTTACCAAAAAGGAGAATATCCATTAGCTACGTTTCTCGTAATTTTCTTCGATCCAGTTCTGGTACGCACCACTCTTCACATGCTCCACCCACTGTGAATTGTTAAGGTACCACTCAACGGTTTTCTTCAGGCCCGTTTCAAACGTCTCTTCCGGTTTCCAGCCCAAATCCTTTTCAATCTTAGCGGCATCAATCGCGTAGCGACGATCGTGTCCCGGGCGGTCCTGAACATAGGTAATTTGATCACTGTACGGGGTCGCTTTTGGACGCAGTTGATCCAGCAGTTCGCAAACCTTCATCACAACATCGATATTTTTCTTTTCGTTATGTCCGCCGATGTTATAGGTGGTGCCAGTCTTCGCATTTTTAACTACGGTGTAAAGCGCGCGCGCGTGGTCTTCAACATAAAGCCAGTCACGAATCTGATCGCCTTTACCGTAGATAGGTAGTGGTTTGCCTTCCAGCGCATTACTAATAATCAGTGGGATCAGTTTTTCCGGGAAATGATAAGGGCCATAGTTGTTCGAGCAGTTGGTGACAATCACCGGCAGCTTGTAAGTGCGGCCCCAGGCGCGAACCAGATGATCGCTGGCAGCTTTCGTTGAGGAGTATGGACTGCTCGGGGCATAAGGGGTCTCTTCGGTAAACAGCGGTAAATCGCCGTCCATTTCATCCGGATGAGGTAAGTCACCATAAACTTCATCCGTTGAAATATGGTGAAAACGGAATGCCGCTTTACGTTCTTCAGGTAACGCGCTCCAGTATTGACGGGTTGCTTCTAACAGAGCGTAAGTGCCTACCACGTTAGTCTGAACAAATTCAGCCGGGCCGGTGATTGAACGGTCTACGTGGCTTTCTGCAGCCAGATGCATGATGGCATCCGGTTGAAACTCATTTAAAGTCTCAGTGATAGCCTGACCGTCGCAGATATCGATCTGTTTAAAGGTATAGCGTGGATTGCTGCTCACCTCTTTAAGAGACTCAAGATTGCCTGCGTAGGTTAGTTTATCAACGTTAATGACTTCATCGTTTGTATTGTTGATAACATGACGCACAACCGCTGAACCGATAAAACCTGCACCACCAGTGATAAGAATCTTCATAACGTATTTATTCCTGACAAGCTATCTGAGGCATGGGCGCCCGAATAAAAAGCAGACAATCATAGGCGTTTTAAGAGCACGCTACCGCCCCTGGGTTACAGCTCCCACGATGCTGATTATCTTTGACCGAATGAGTATGCTGACAACAAGAATCTGCCAGATGTTCAGCATTCAGTTGATTGATATCACTTTATTAATGAAATTGTTTAAGTGGGTTTATCATTCAACAATCGTAAATTCTATCACTCAGGTATAGCTATTACGAATAAAATGCGTTTATGTCGCAGGTGTTAGTTCAACTAATGAGCACTTTTCTGGCGCAGGAGATGGTTGCTGATGCCTCAGGGTGATGCAATCAGAATTATGAGAAAGGTCTGATAAGATATTTCAAATCAAATATAAAAAAGGCGAACCTGAGTTCGCCTTTTTCTCAACTACCGAAACCCATCGGGGTTCTTGCTCTGCCAGTTCCACGTATCGCGCATCATCTCATCGATGCCGCGCGTCACGCGCCAGTCGAGCGTCGTGTTTGCCAGTGACGCATCGGCCCAGAACGCAGGCAGGTCGCCATCGCGACGTGGCTTGATCTCAAACGGGATCGCCTTGCCGGACGCCTTCTCAAACGCTTTGATCATCTCCAGCACCGAGAAGCCTTTG
>LIDZ01014138.1_pt2 | contig 14435 bp, 10 predicted proteins | sample 644651 | NCBI WGS metagenome assembly LIDZ01 (sample SAMN03856242, study PRJNA289617) | food metagenome | isolation source: wine grapes on drying loft during traditional withering process | host: Vitis vinifera cv. Corvina | place: Italy: Gargagnago di S. Ambrogio di Valpolicella | collected 2014-01 | reverse complement strand
CTATCGCCGGAGGTCAACGGCGGGGCCAGAAGCGCCGCTACTACCAGCCAAGGCCTGATCAGTAACGTAACCGGCAGCCGCACCAGTTCGATACGCGGCGCGTCCTCTGGCGAGGGCTTCAAAAATGCAGGTGTCTGGGTCCAGTCGCTTTACAGCGATGCCACTCAAGGCCAGCGTGACGGGATTGCGGGCTACAACGCGTACAGCAGCGGCGTCGCTGTGGGGGCTGACGGCAAACTCAACGACAACCTGACGCTGGGCCTGGCCTACAGCTTCATCAATACCGACGTGAATGGCAAAAGTGGCAACAAAACCGAAGTCGACAGCCATGCATTCACTCTGTATGGGGGCTTTGAGCAGGGCAATTACTTTGTCGATACAAGCCTGACTTATGGCTTCAATGACAATCAGGGCAAACGCAGCATCGCCGGTACACGTGCCAAGGCTGATTATGATAGTGACCTGCTGGGCCTGAACCTGGTGGGCGGTTACACCTACCACGTCAGCCCGCAAGTCCTGGTCGAGCCGCGCGTGGCGGCACGTTACAGCCAGGTGAACATCGACGGCTATCGCGAGAAAGGCTCGTCGGCTGCGCTGAAGGTCGAAGATCAGCGTTATGAAGCCATTGAGCTGGGCGCGGGCATGCGTGTGGCTGGCAGCTTCCTCCTGGGCGCCGGAACGCTGGAGCCACAGGCCAAGCTGATGGCCTACCACGATTTCGCCGCCGACGAAGCGCAGAGCACGTCCACCTTTCTGCTCGGCAGCACACCGTTTGTGACCAGTGGCGCCAAGGCCGTGCGTGACAGTTACGAAGCGGGCGTGGGGGCCGACTACAAACTGGGCGCAGTTACACTGGGCGTCAACTACGACTACATCGGGAAATCGGACTTCGATGCCGATGTGTTCTCTGCCAAAGTGCGTTACGACTTCTGATGTGGAGTTACCGCCTCGTTCGAAAACGCCTGGGCGGTATCCTTGCAGTGGTGATGGTGCTGCTGTTAAGCGGGGCCATTGCCGGTTGTCAGTCGCCACGCGTAGGTCTACAGCAATTGGCGGAGCAGCATGGCCGGCAGATGCAGATTCTGTCGGCACAGCCCTTCTCACTGGCGGCGCTATTACCGCCAGAGACCTTCAGGACGCCTCGTCTGCGGGTCTATCTGGAAGGCGACGGTCATGCCTGGGCCACCGCCACTCAACCCAGTCTCGACCCAAGCCCGCGTAAGCTGTTCGTGCCGCGGATGGCAATCAACGACCCGACTCCCAGCGCCTATCTGGCGCGACCTTGTCAGTTCATCACTGCGCCGGCCTGCAACCCTGCACTCTGGACCGATCGCCGCTTCTCCCAGGACGTGGTCACCAGCCTCAGCAGCGCGCTGGACCAGATGAAACAACGTTACGGTAATAACGAGTTCGAGCTGATTGGTTACTCAGGCGGCGCAACCCTTGCGTTGCTGCTGGCCGGACAACGAAACGACATCACCCGGATCCAGACCATCGCTGGCAATCTGGCCCCGAAGCAGTGGACAGCGCTAAAGGGGCTTTCACCCCTCACCGGATCGTTGGACCCACTGGATTACATCCAGCGCCTTGCATTGATACCCCAGCGTCACTTGTCAGGAACGCGCGACGAAATGATCCCGACCGAACTGGCAACGCTTTACAGCAGGCAACTAGGCAGCGGCGCGTGCAGTCAGTTGATCGTTGTCTCGGGCCCGAGCCATGAAGCTGGCTGGGAGGAGGTCTGGAAGCTGTGGAGAGAGCGGGACTTAGAAGTCTGCCCGTGACAGTCCTGTATCTGACCAGAACGGACTGCATTGAATCGCTATGAGTCATTCTTTACGCAAGCGCTCATCCAGCATATCCAGCAACGCTTGCTGACTCATCGAAGCCTGCTTGGCATAGCACGAGACCAGTAGCTCAAGCGGATGAATCCCAATCCTGGTCGCGAGCTGATCCAGCTTCTCAAGCGTCGGGCTCTTCAATCCGCGTTCGATCTCGGACAGATACGTCCTGCCACTGACCCCGACAAAATCCTCCTGCGTGAGACCCTTCGCTTCGCGCGCTTCTTTCAGTGCTGCTCCGATTGCGTTGCTCAGATCCATGGCGCACCCCCTTTACAAAAGGAAGGGATTTCGCTTGAATGCACGTTATAGCGCTACACGCTATAGCATTCATTATGCCGGGTGCGCTTTACAGGGATGAGTCGCTGCCACAGCAAAGGAGTAGATGCTTCATGAGTCGTCACAAAGCCTGCGGATCGCCGCAACGGCGTCATGCTTCAAGATACCTGCCGATCTGCAAAAAATGTCGCGCTCTCCAGCGCATACGCTCGCGGATAGGTGTTCTAGCCGAGGCATCCCCAAAGCCCAAGTCCTCGACTAGCCCCCAAATCGTCAGCGCAATGTACGCCTATCTCATGACCAGCTGGGAAGAGCTGCCCGAACAGAACAAGCGTGCGCTCGGTTTCGATTCAATCGTGGGCGGTGAAGAGGAAGAGGCAGCGCTGAATCGATTGGCAACGCTGTTTATGGAGTATGCGGATGTTTCCCTGCGCAGGGCGCTGGTGGCGCGGCGCAGGCGGTTGGGGGAGGGCGGTGGGTAGTTTCTGCGCGCTATCGGACAACCAGCAAGGTACTGCCAGCGGCTGACTTGGCTGAAGGTTTCTCAAGCAGAAGATATCCACGGTTTGGCTGCAGGAAGAAAGCGGGAGGTATTAAAAAGCCGGCTTGTGGTTAGCATTTTATCTTTCTATCTAATTGATGATAAAAAGGTATTAAATTTTTACGCTGGCCTAGATCCCCCCCTTCTTGTGATTTTTGCATCGCATTTGCCTGGTTTTTTCTGGGAGGGTAGCTAGATTTTTGCGAGGGGTGCTGAGGATGCGCGTAGCAATTCACGGGTTCGCGCATCGCACCATTCTAGATCACTGCAGCTAAATCGTATGGCGTCGCAACACTCCTTGATGTCAGCTCCTGTTTTAGTGAGCCCGAGTCGTCGGCCATTGCTCCTAGCCCATATCAAAAAATTTTCATCACGGACTTAGTGAATGATTACGACGGGCTCTCATCGTCGCTGAGTCTCTCAGTGTCCTGCTTCAAAAACGCGGAAAAATCTGTATTTTGCATTTGAAAAGCAGTGTTTATCTGAACTCGCACCGACTCATTTATACTCAGCAGATCCACGCGACCGTTTGGTAAGGTACGTACGCTAAGCAGATCATCCGGGGCGTTAAGGCCTTCAGCAAAATGCATCAAACCCAAGCGCATCTGCTCCTGAGTAAGGTGCATGCGTGCTTCAAATTCCGCCCGAGTTTCAGGTCGTGTCATAGTGGACATTTTCGGAATCATAAATTTAGTACCTATCAAGAGTGGTCACGATCTCTCCGTTTACACACAAGGCCCAGCTCATACGCCATCCAGGTGGAAGCGCGAATGCTGCTCGGCGGACAGCCAGCATTGACGCTTCAAATCGACGACCTGCTGATCGCGTTTGTACCGAGGCGCCGTCTCTCCAATGATATCTGACGGTTGCAGAGGAACTAACGCCAAGCAGCTGCAGAAACTGAGGCGTTGGAACTGCAGGAGTCAGCGATCCAAAATACGTAATGACCGGATGAACACGTCCACAGACCGCAAGTCGCGGGTCATGCCCAGAATGAGGTGATTCGATCGATTTGAACGACTTTTCGAATGGTGGTCGCATCGCTTGGGGCATGGGAGGAACCAGCCGGGACAAAAGTTCTACCTGTACAATATTTCGCTCCCATTCCATGACGCACTGAAGATCCAGGTACACCAGGTTGTTGTCCGAAGGTAGATAACTTTCCTCTCTCCCATTCAGCACCGCATGGGTAAGGTTTTCTATCAACTCACGTCCATTAGCAGGTCCAATCAGCGACGCTGGGTTATAGGTTCTGAGCGCGGCCTCAATCTGGAAAATCCTTTCTTCGCAGGCGAATGGAAACAGTGCGACATGCATCGCATACCTTAGCCTTCCCGCCCAGCGACCCAACGGAAAGGTCGGTGGTTCGCGAAACCCATTGGCCAACAGTTTTTCGAGCTCATGGGCAACAGAAACTTCTACCGGAGCACAGACATCTGCGAGTACAGATTCAAATCGCTGCATAGCCGCGTCGGTTAGAGTCCCTGTCTTGATCAGCTCTTGCCAAGTAGGTTTCAGACTCGGCGGCCAGTAGCCAGGAACGGTTGGCTGCTCCCCAGTCGAAGAAGGCGATGTGGACAAAAATTTTTCCCGCAGCAAACTGGCAAAGGCAGCAGCAGAAGGTTCTTGATGCGAGGCCGCGCGATCCGCGATCCGGATTAGGGCAGCATATCGGCCTGCATGCTGGCACTGATCGACGATTCGATTGGCATCCAGATGAGGAGATATCCGCTGCCACAGCGCGACAGGTTTCTCTGAGGAGAGTTTATCGAGCACGGCAGACGCCATATCGGCGCGATTCTCTGTGCGCATCGAGCACGCAAGCGCGGCCACATCCTTGACGTAGGTATCGCTAGAGCGGAGTAGCCAGAGCAACATGGCTGCCGCACTGTCGCGCCGTTCCCATTGGGGATGGTCAAGTGTCCAAAGGATAAGTTCCAGCGCGGCCTCTGACGCATCGTCGCTAGGGCCGGCACCGATATAGGAAAATCGCTCGGAAGAAGTCTCGCCAATGATCTGGGTGATGTGCTCGATCGCGATCGACATGACGTAGGCGTGTTGTTCTGGACTAAATTTGTTCGCGAATAGCTCAGTCAGACGAGATGCAATTCTCCAGCGCTCGGCATAGTGCTCCTGTAATGCTAGTGGGCCGTAGAGTCTGGCCAAATCGTCGGGACTGTTGACCTGATCCTCAATCATGCTTTTCGCTTCGTGAATGACGCTTTCGCCGTTCCAGATCGACCACCCTCCCGCCTGTATCGCTTTGATCGACTCAATACAGGCTTTAACAGCTGCCGAGTCGTTGCGTCGTCTGAGCTGCTTTTTCGCTTCATCTAGCGCGAGGCGCGATTCCCGAATGGCAGATTGCTTACCAAACAGTCCCGGCAGGTAAAGGGCATCCATTCCTTTTTCTAGGTCTTCGCTGGATTCATCTGTGTCGCGTTCTGTAGCCTTCTCGTCCGCCTGTAGGGGGCCATAACGTCCAGCGTATCCTGATATCAGTTGATCGAGCGATCGTCCCGACAGGCTCTGCTGGATGTTTTCCAACATTGCTTTAAACGGGGCAGAGTGCGAGTCAGGCAAGGTATGAACTAATCCTCGTAGTAGGAACCAGGCTCTCTTGGCATTCATGGACTGAGCGACGATCTGTATTCGAGACGTTGCCCATGTGAGGTCGGCAGGTTTCTCGGAAATGCGCAGAATAATCCTTGCATAGGCTTCGCCCCATTCTCCTAAGTATCGCTCATCTCCATGCTGATAGATCTCCAACAAAGCCCAACATAGCCGCCAGTCTGCATTTCCTTGAATATGCTTGAGCATTTCTAACAACGATGCTTGCTCTTCCAGAGATCCGCCGGGAAAACGCATACCCACCAATGCGGACACTCGATCAAGACCTCCTTCGCGTGCTTGTTCAAGAAGTTGTTTAAGGGATCCACAAGACTGATGCTTGAAATAACTGACAGCATCGGCGTAGCGCTTGCGTCGACACAGTTCACCAATGAAATTTCCCTTGTCTGCGCGCACGTAGCGCTGAAAAGTCATCTCTCCGCTTGCGTGCTCAAGATTCGCGGCGATCTGTTGAAGCGCAGCATCGGATACATCCGCATCAGTGGGGAGCGCCTTGAGGGCCCCTGACATCAAGGACGATTGATCCTCCTTGTACCAGCTTGGTCCCATCGAAACCGCGAGTACCCCTTGATAGATTCTCAACGACTCCTCGGCAGCTCCCAGTTGGGTAAACAAAGGGATCATATGGAGCAGTTCAGGAATCAGCTCGTATCGGTTCTCGACGTTAGATTGAACATATTCTTTCCAACGAAAGAGCAGATCCAGCAGCTGTTCGGTCAATGGTTCGTCCAGGTTCTCCTTTGCAAATTGCGTAGAGACGGAGAGCAGAACCCGGCGGAAGCCCTCGTTATAAATTCCCAGCTGTGTGTCGAATGCCCGATCAATGTGGTCGAGCAATTCGCTAGCGGCGGATGGCAAGCAGTCCAAATACAATTTGATTAAGCGTTCATACAATAGCGGCACAATGCATTCAGGAATGAAATAGCTATTTTCCCAGCCGGTACGGGCTGATAGCGGAAAGGCAAGCCCCGGCAAGATCTTTTCGATCAGAAAATTTCGCACTTCATCCAGCTTTCTCTGGTTTGCCGTGGTGCTGGCTCTTCTTGCTGTGCCATCACACCAAGCAATAGCCCGTCCGAAAGATTGAAGCGCGCTCTCCCAGTTCGTATCAGTAGGGGGCTGTAGAATCGGCTGAACCCTGTCTTCATGCAGAAAAAATGTGGCGCGCAGCTGTTGGAAGGCTTCGTCAAATGCCGCCTCGTCGGGCACCGCCCTGTTTTTTGTGTAGCACGGCAAAGCAGCCCCGTCCAATGCAGTGCCATTTGCGAATTCTGCGACTAAGGCAGGCTTTGCGCCCACCGCGATCAAAACATCTACGGTGGCAAGGTTAGTGTCCGTAGGTACTATTGGCGTATCGATCTGATGTTCGATATCCGAGAGAAGCACCTCGACTTTGGCATTAGGCAAAGTCATGCCGTAGTCACTAGCGTAGGAATGGGCGTGTAACAATACGCTCCGAAGGGCCAGCACCTGCTGCTGGCGGTTTGCATTGGCAGGTAGCGGGAGCTCGTTAAATGAAGTGTATACGCCTTCGAAACAAAGGGCAGAACCCAACATGTTTCCAAGAAATTTCTGGATGATTTCTTGCTGTGCGTCAGCCGAAAAGCGGTTTTCAGGATGGGCAATGATCTGTCTGATGTTGACCAAAAATGGCTTAAAACGAGCCTCTCCTCCCGCATACTTGACCAGCGCCATGAGGTGCAGTCGGAGGGAAGTGACATACAGAAACTCTTCCTCGGACTGTTCTCGCTCAGCGAGCCCCGCCAGGGTGATATCAATTTTCTCAAGGATCGTCCATGCCTCAGCCAACTGCTTCGCTTGGATAAGGATGACGACAACCGTGAAGGCTTCTTCAGGGCTAACTATCAGATGGTCGTAACGCAGAATGTGTCGAAGTGCCTGTTGCGTCCTGCCAAGGGCGATCAGCGCATGAGCAACCAAGGCCGCGGACTGCGCAAAAAGCGTGTCGTAGCGAAAGCTCAACCTTTGAGAAAGAAGCAAAAGGCGGATGAGATCGACTGCGGCACCCAAGCGAGCCGCGGCGGCGAGGGCGTGGTCAATGTCCCCCAAGAGAATGTCAGGTTCGGCTTCCAGTAGAACGGATTGATCGACCCATTCCTGCCGGCATTCTTTTAGAGCCGTATTCTGCATCTCAGGGTCAGCCAACAGTCCATGGTAAATCCTGTTCAGTGGCCCGTAGTCACTACTTGGCACCAGTCGGCAAAATTGCGTCAGTCTGCCCTGAATCCATTCGCCCAATGCCAGTGTCTTTTGCACGACAAATTCAGAAAAGGATGAGTGATAAATTTCGGTTTTTTCAGGGTCGCGCAACAAGTGACGAATGCGAGTCAGCGTTGGGACAAAAACCATCGATTCCGCTGGGGTCAATATTGCTGTCAGGGTAGAAGTCGGTATTCCCCATCGAAGCCTTGCAATAATTCCGAGCAAATTCACGGCATCTTGATCGAGCAGTAACTGCGACCAGATAGTCTCGTAGTAGTCTTGAATAGATCCACTGAAGGGTGGGATCGCTCCAAGGTCTTCTTCGTTCGCCCCCTCGTTAACGATATCAATCAGGTAACGCAGATACAGTGGATGGCCCTGTGCTCGGTCACAGAGGAACGCGACTATTTGGGGGTTGATCCTATCTGGCTCAAGCAAGCTACGGCACAGCTCTCGCTGTGCGTTCTGATTCAAAGCAGGGAGAACGAGACGTTCAGCACCTTGGCCAATCGTGCCTAGCTTGCTGGCAAGCGCCTCTAAGCCGGCTCCGGTGATGACGATGACTATTCCCTCGGGAAGCACCTGTGGCAATAGATCGACGAACCGGCGCAAGGCATCACCATTCACGCCGGCGGCTTCGTTGATGCCATCAATGAACAGTACGCCAACCTTGCCAGCGTTCATGCTGCGATTTGCAAATGCTTGGAGAATCGAAGCTGTGCTCTGGATAAGCTGAGAATATGAGCGCTCGGTTAGCCTTGCAGGCCTGCCTGTAACCTCGGATGACCACATAGACTCCAACCAGCCGACAAAAATCTCGGGCTGCGCTTGAAGTGCAGGAGTCGAGCCGCGAGTTCCGCCCGAGAATGCATAAGCACCGATTACTTCTACTGTGGCGCCGTGCGGAGTGAAATTACGGCAGAATGTAGATTTGCCGATCCCATGCGCGCCGTCCAGCAGCACGTAGCCTGCTCCCAGGCTAGTCACGCGCGATTCCAATAGCTCGTCAAAATCTGGCCGCAAAACCACCGAGGTCTCCTCAGCGGGTCCGTGTGGGATCTCTCCGACAACTCCGTTGGAGCGCAGAAAAGGCGCCAGTTCTGCGAAGCTGATTGCCCCAAGGGATCTGTCGACGCTGACCCGCAGCATCCCGTAACAACGGGGGCCGACCATTAAGGCAGAACCTGACAGTCCCGAGTAGCTGGACAGTTCGCTGCCTGCCTGCACTGAAAGGTCGAGATCGACGCCGAGTGCTTGCTCCGTTAAGGTCTGTTGCACGACGCCATGTAAAACATGCCCAAGTTCTAGCTTAACTGTCGGGTAACCGAAGGCGTACCATTGCGTCCCCGGCTGCGGTCGATTCAGTTCTAATGGGATCGGGCGACAGGAGGAGCGGAGTGGCATTTTTAGAAGGCACACGTCCAGATCCGCATCGTAGGCAACGATTGTCGCCTCATGGTCGGTCGCCGATGCACCAACGCCGAAGCGAACCGTAATAAAGTCACTCGCTTCAGGTTCTTCGCTGGCATCAACGCAGTGATACGCGGTCAGGATGTGCTCAGGTGAAACGATCCACCCTGTCCCCGATTTACCAACAGCAAACACCTGGCAGGTGGCAAGCTTCACTTCTTCTTCTGTCATTTATTGTCTTCCTTGAGGTTTACCCAGTCATGGGCCGCGGTATGCACACTGAATCTTGCGCCTGACCTTGAGACATGATTCTGAAGGCGCTTGGATGCGAGGGACTCGTGACTGAAGTAAAGCTTGCGTTCAAAATCTGCCGGCCGGTCGACTATTTCGGCCAGCACTTCAAAATCAGGATGGTCATGGTGAGTGCCGTCTGACGAGATAAAGTAATGAGGCGCATCGATAAGTGAAAGGAGCTCAACGTTGGTGCTGCGCAGACTGCCGTGATGAGACACCTTGATTGCATCGAACTGCAGTGACGCGCCTTCCATCGCCACCTGCTTAAGCGCTGCGACCATATCCTCAGCCCTGGCGTCACCCAGAAAAAGAGCACTAGTTTCGCCTACGTACAGTATGAACGCGATAGAACTGCCATTGGTTGGAGACATATCGGCTACATACGCCTCTTTCAGGCGGCAGGCATGGTGGGTTGCGATCGGCAGCACGGACGGTGCCATCGGTTCAGGTGCAGAGGCACACAATATCTCATAAGCATCGTCAATGAGATAATCAGTGGCAGGATTGCCTTTGTAGCCCAGACGACGCAGTTCTTTGATCCACCATCTGCGCAATACTTCCAATCGAGCCAAAGTTGGCCCTATCACGCGTATCTCAACACGGTTCGGCAGGCTTCGACAGGACGGAGCGATGGTGACGCAATCCGTACCGTCACCCGCGTTCCAAAGGTAGCCTTTCTCCCTGAGCAACCTTGCTAGCGAAGCCCCTTGCTTCGCACCGATCGGGTTAGCGCCCGGGCTGCTGTCTATCGGGAATCCGCGCCGCTGGATCGACTCTAGCAATGATCGATCTCGTTCACTGTTCGGGCCGCACGCCTGCAACGGGAGAGAGCGAAGGCTGTTATGCCAGACATCTTTCACTTCGATGATATCTCTGGACTGTGGCGGACCGTTCAGTGATACAAATTCGATGACCCCCCCAATGTGGTCTGCGTCGATATGAGTAGCGACCATCAGGTCTATATGGCCGCCGCTCTGCGAGATCAACGCCAGGTCAGGAGCAATGTAGGTATTGAAGGTGCTTGCGTAACCTGCATCCACAAGAATGTGTGTGCTGTTTGCATTTATGAGAAAAGCGTCGCCATTTTTGGCGGGATACATTTTTATTTTCAGCATGTGTTTCAAGACCGAAGGAGAGCGCAGCAGATGGAGCCGAAGCATATCGCAGGCACAGAGTCGATGGTGGCTAAAGCCGGAACTAAACGTTAAGCGTCCGGTCATGTCACCTTTCGAACCCCAGCATCAAGGGCGATGGTGTCCGCGTATTTTAAGCGGACGCAATAGCTCTTAACGTCAGGCATTTCTATGCGCCAACGAAGCTCTTATCTGAACGCCCTCAAGGCTCAGGTTGTTTAGGAATGCCTGCAACCGGGCGCAACGCTAACGAGCGTCGTCATCAATCCGGGCATCAACGCGAAAGTGATCTATCCGAAAGCGGTGCCCACCATTCACCGTTGCGGCGTGCCCGGTGAGTTTCTCGTAACCCTCACAGGCGCATGCCCGTCTCTAGGGCGAGCACCGCGATTGCCGTCATCCGCTTACGCTGCTAAGCGCTGAGTACATCCATAATTTGGCGCATCCGGCGTTCGCATATTCACCGTTGAGCGCTTCTGCCCAGTGCCTTGCGCGGGCTCGCGACCTTTACGGCATGGTCACCACGAAGTGCAGCCAAGGTCACGTTAACGGTGCTCAAGCGGTTCTGCGCGGTGGCGATGCAGACGCTGCCCTGTTTGAGTAATGGCACAGGTGAGTGGTGTCGCCTTAGAGGGTTTGCCGATCTATCTGAAGTGCATCTTTATAACAAGGGCCACAGGGCGACCAACACCAGCTTACAATCGCTTGCCATCGAGCACTTTGGACTTTGATCGTACTGAAACGGCCTTGGCCAAAGTGGTACTTCAGCGCCTGCGGGCCTGCAAAGCTCAGCTGACCCTTACCCGAAATTTCGCCCGTCACGCCGAATGATTACAGCCATGGTCGTCGCCGTTTTGGTTTGGCTGCATGGCGCTAAACTGCTGGGCGAGTCTTTCCTGGGGAATGCGGGCGAGTAGGGCGCGAGAAGAGCTTCTGGCTACAGTGGCGACAACCCGCGTGATTATTGGGGCGGAGCATGGCGACGATGTGGCGACCCCCTGCCTGGCTGCCGCGATTCCGATGACAATACCTTTTTATGTGGCGTCATCTCTATTTCCCTGCCGTTAAAGATTTTTCCCTCACTTCGTCTCGCCAAGAACGTTGAGTGTTATCAGGGATCAAGGCCCTTGCGACCTGTGAGGGTTGTCCACTGACGCGGGACTGGCGGCTCCTTACAGCCGGGAGCTTGGGCATCTCAGGATCTGGCCTCCTGAACACCGTTACCGGTGGGCGGGTGGAGGCTGAACTGGCTGACGAGACCAGCGCCGCGAGATCTTGAGTCGGGTGAACTCAGTGAAGCGATGACCGGGGCATGCCTGACTGTCAGTCAGGTGCAGTCCATTCCTTGGGCTGCGGCACCATCATCTGCATCGCTGTTGCCGGTGACTTCGGTGTTTGTCACGCCGATTGTCACGAGTGGAAATCCCGCAATGCCTTGTACGAGGTGGGCTGCAGCAGTGGTAGGAGCGCCCGTCTCTTTCCGGGAGAAAGAGACGGGCGAAGGTTGGCGCACGGGAATGGCCAAGCGGATAGGTTGCTGCAGGGCAGCGATGAAAGGGGATGAGTTGCCGCAGTGAGCACACTGGTAAAAGTAGGTATCCATCACATCGCTGTGACCGTGCGAGCCGCCGGACGCTAATCGCACTTTGGGAGAACCACCACCGTGTGGCGTAGCCTTAAAAAAGGTTCTGGCTACCTGGGTTGCTGTCGACGACAGCGCTTTGCCCGATCTCTTCTACGCCTGTAGATAATTCGGGTCAAGGCTCGAATTTTCGGGAGTTCTGCGGCGGTGGATGAAATTATCCACCGGTGGAAATCAGTGATTTTCCACAGACAGTTGCGTGGGCTTTAGATTTTTTAAGTGAGGTCCCTTTAAGCAGGGATGCGTAGCCTCCCTGCTTAAAGGGACCTAGCTTTTTAAAGTCGGTAACCATAGATCTCGTGGCCCTACACCAATGTGATTTCGCCGCAGTTGCGGGTTTCTCTCCTTGATAGATGCGCGCCGAGGTCCGATGCATTCAGCGGTCGCAGCCTCATCATTCCCCCGATGTATCGCGTAGGGCCTCATCCGCGTGTTCAGGTGTGGATATAGCGTAGATGGCCCACGCGTGCATCAGCTCCCGTCGCTTATCAAAAAAGTCTGATCGAGAGTATGCGCTTTCGGTTTCCCCGCGCTCGTCGTGGGCCAGCGCTAACTCGCAGATACCTCTCGGGAAATGAGTCTTTTCACCTGCCCAATCTCGAAAGGTTGAGCGGAAGCCATGACGAGTGATGTGCTCATAACCCAGTGCATGTAGCAGATTGCGAATTCCATTAGCGTGCATCACGCCGCTTCGGCCGTGGCCAGGAAAACGTAGGGACTTCTCGCGTTGATTTTCGGAAGGCCCTTCAGAAGTGAGACCACCGCTGGGGCCAAGGGGATCGCGAACGCCTGCCGGGTTTTCATTCGCTCATCAGGCAAGGACCATCGACCCGACTCCAAGTCAAACTCATCCCAGCGTGCGAATCGGACCATATGCGAGCGAGCGCCGGTTAGAATCAGCAACTGGGCCGCGACAGACACGTGGTTGGAGTCCTTGCGTAAGGCTTCCACCAGCTTCGGCAGGTCCTGCCATTTCAGCGCAGGATGATGTTAGCGTTTGCGAGCTTTCTTCTTCTCATGCCGACTGAGCAGGTTTTCCAGATGGCCGCGCCAGCGTGCCGGATTCTCTCCAGTCCTGAGACCTTGGGCTCTGGCGGCGTCCAGGATCTGTTCGATTTGCCCACGTACTTCGTCGGCCGTCCGAGTTTTGGTTGCCCAAAGTGGTTGCAGTGCCTTGATCAGGTGTTTGGTCTCGACCTGGTCGGCTGACAACTTCCCTATAGTAGGGAAAGCATAGAGTTCGAGTTTCCTCAGCCAGCCCTTACGCCATTTCTCCGACCAGCTCGAACCATGGGCGTCTCGATAGTCGGTGGCCAATTTCTCAAAGGTAATCAGCTGCGCCAGTTCTCGGCGTTCAGCTTCCCGTCGAGCGGCTTGTTCAGCCTGTCGTTTTGCGAGTGGGTCAGTGCCTTTGAAGATCTGGACTTTGTTTTCATAGGCGGCCGTGCGGCCATTTTTAGATCGAGCTGGGGGTAGCCACCCAATCCCATCTCCCGTCGTTTGCCGTGTAGCTTTGACGATAAGGCGCAGCCCTTCACCGTCTTCGTAGGTGCCTGGTTCGGTCACATTTTCGACATGCTTTGCGGTCAGCTTGCCCATCTCTTCGGCCCTCTGGTCCCCCCACTTGATCCCCCACTTGGCTGTGGAGGACGATGGATGAAAACGGAAGTCACGGGAATAAAAGTAGGCTGAAACCCTTGATCTAGCAAGGCTCTCGCGATTGTCAGCAGATGAGGGTAGATTTTCAAAAAGACATTAAAAAGCCGGCTTGTGGCCGGCTTCTCGTAGGCGGTTCTGATCTATTTTTGATAGACCGCAATCGCCTTCAACAGGTGCGCCTCTTGAAGAAGCGCGAATAGGCAACAGGGCAAACGGATCACATGCCCCGTTCAAACACCGCATCGCATGACTGCGTCAGGTGCTCTGGATGGCGAACAGGATACTGAAGTTCGCCTTCCATGCCCAGCCCGAATGCCTTTCAACCGCGAACGCCTCATAACAGCAGCATGGCATTACGTCGGCTGTTCAGTGTCGACCACCAGAATATCCAGCCCAGAATCCGTATTTTTTCCCGGTCGATGTCTTCGGCGCTGAACAGTTCGTCCGGGTATTCGGCGTCGTTGTGGCTCCGCAGGCGCAGGCCGCCGTTGGGGAGGCGGTAGAGGTAGCGGACGCGCAGAATGCCGCCGTGTTCGAGGGCGTAGATTTCGCCGTCGATGACCTGGGTCAGTTCGCGGTCGACGCCGAGGATCGAGCCGTCCTGGATCTTGTCGGCCATGCTGTTGCCAACCATGGCGACGCACATGCAGTTTTTCGGGTCGATGCCCATGTTCTGCAGGACTTGCAGGGGTAGGCGGATTTTCTGTCCGGGGGCTTCGGCGAGGACGGTCTTGCCGACGCCGTGGGTGGATTCGGCTTCCATGAATATCTGGATTTCCACA
>LIDZ01002273.1_pt22 | contig 14455 bp, 10 predicted proteins | sample 644651 | NCBI WGS metagenome assembly LIDZ01 (sample SAMN03856242, study PRJNA289617) | food metagenome | isolation source: wine grapes on drying loft during traditional withering process | host: Vitis vinifera cv. Corvina | place: Italy: Gargagnago di S. Ambrogio di Valpolicella | collected 2014-01 | reverse complement strand
TACCACTGATTTTCGCCACGATAACAACTAAAATAGAGCCGGTAGGATCGGATAATCTCTCCGGCTATTTTATATAATCCTTACTAATCCCACCTTTCATCCATATAGGGTGTAATACCTTCTATAGTTAAAAACTTTGCTCTACAATAAATATCAAGATCACCATGCTTTATGGTTATTTCAGAATACTCTTTAAAAGAATTAATTATAGGTGAACAAAAAAAACCAATTCTTGAACCAGTAACATCCAATTGAATTATATCACCGAAAGAAATTAGCAAACTAAGCGCATTAAAACCTTCTTTATTCCATTTTTCAGGGTAATTATTTGGTATGTTATTACTATAAAAATGGAATTTCAATTCTGAAAACCGCTCAAGCGAAAAACTACCAATTTCAATATTTTCAATAATCAACTCATTATGAAACATGAATTGAATCTTTTCTTTACCTATAGCATTTTGAAACCACATATCAACACCTTATGGGAAATTATAGTGACCATGAGCTCCAGGAACACTACCTGTATTTAAGTTATTAGCAGGCCTCAAATTAAAATGAGGTTCAGCGCCATGCCCTGAGGTAGCTTTCATATGTCCCAAACTATGCTCTTGTAGAAAGACCGACTGCCCTTTGTTACCAGTAAACTCATATTGTCTAGTTTTTACAGGTAGCCCATTAGCATCTAATATCTTATTATTACCACCGTCTAATAAGTCAGGCCTTGTAATTGATTTAGGCTGCTGGTTATTAGGTATGCCCGCATCACGTTTAGCCTGCCTGAATGCATCCCTCCGGCTGATACCTTCATAAGACGTTTTTTTATTCGGCGAACAATTTGATAAACCTAACGGGTCAATCCACGTCAAAGGATTTGGCGCATACGCATACAGGTTATCACCACCCGCCAGTCCTATCGGATCCTGAATCGTAAACCGTCCTACACCCGGATCGTAATAGCGGAATAAATTATAGTGCAGCCCGGTTTCTTTGTCAGCATACTGGCCTGCGTAACGCAGGGGTTGCTCTATCAGGGAGCGATCTTGACGGACGTCGAAACTGCGGGTGGTCTGGTATTTGACCTCCCCGAACGTGCCGTAATGGCCTGCCCAGCGCAGATGTCCTTCTTCGTCCGTTACCTCCAGCGGCGCGCCGTTCAGATCGGTGTTAAACCACAAGATGTCTGCTGCTGTTCCGGCGACAGGCTGATCCAGTCTCGCCAGCGGGCTCCAGATATCATTCGGATCATAAAGGTAAGTCTGCCGTGCGCCATTCTGCTTTTGTTCCTGCAGCAGACGGTAACCCTGCCACAGGAAGCGTGTGGTGACGATTTTACCATGGCGGTGAACCGCTTTGCAGGTACGGCGACCCAGCGCATCGTAATGATAGTGGGCCTCAAACCGACCTTCCGGGCCGGTGCCACTGGCCGTAATCAGGCGGTTATCAGCATCGTAACGGTAATGCTGTTCGTCCGTGCCGCTGCGGCGGCTGATCAGGTTGCCCCAGCCATCGTATTTGTAAAACAGGTTTCGCCAGACGCTGAGGCGGTTATCCGTAATGGCGTCCGTATCCCGGCTACCGTGGCTCTGACGCTGGCCGTAAACTGGATCATCATTCCAGCCTCCCCAGTTATCGGGAAGCGGGCCATTGCCCTCTGCCAGCAGGTTGTCGGCATTGTCATAACGCAGTTCGTTGGCAGCCCGGCGACTGCGCGATTCTGCATGGCTCAGCAGCCGGCCTTCAGCATCGTAGCCGTAATGAATATCGCCTCTCAGCGTGTCGCTGACGCCGGCCAGTTCGCCCCTTGCGGTATAGCGGAAAGCGCGGGCCAGCAGCGTACTCTGTGGTGAAACAAATTCTCCGCTTAGCTGGCTTTGCTGTTGCGTGCGGCGGCCGAGCGCGTCGTAGCTTCGTGTCTGCAGGCGGGCTCCCTGGGTGCGTGATACCTCGCGGTGCAGGCTGTCGCGGGTGAATTCGCTGACCGTCTGGCGGTTGAAACCGATCGCGCTGACGTGGCCGGAACCGTAATGCAGCCAGCGGAGTTCATCATCGCCAGGCAGGGCCAGATGGGTCAGATTGCCCAGCGCATCCCGGCTATAACGCAGCGTGCCGTTCACCCCGGACTCTTCTTCCAGCTGCCCCAGCGCGTTATAGCTGAACTGCAGGCTGTCTCCTTCAATGCCCAGCGCTCGCCCCGATTCTGTTGGCGTGCGCTGCAGCCTTGTCAGCCTGCCGCGCAGGTCATAGCGGTAATTCCATTCGGCACTGTTGTTAGCGCGCCAGAGGAGCTGTCCGGCGGCATCGTGGCGGAACATCTGGCTGCGGCGGGCAATGCCGCCATCGGCCGCTTCCCGCGCTGTCTCCGCCACGGTGGCAAGGTAGCCAGCCTCGTCATAGTCAAACTGACGGGAGGTCTCATCCGGGCGAACTTCGTGGGTCAGGCGTCCCGTCGCATCGTGCTCAAAACGATAGTGTCCTCCGTTGCCGTTATCCAGCCCGGTTAACCGTCCGCGCACGTCATAATGCCAGCGGCGCGTGTGGTTCAGGCGATTGGTCTGGATCAGCGGCTGGCCCAGGGCGTTGTACTGCCAGCGGGTGAGGCTCTCCAGCGGGTCATACCACGCCGCCAGCTGATTGCGTTCGTTCCAGCTAAAGCGTTCCGTCGTGCCGTCCGGGTGTTCCACTTCGCTAAGCTGCCCGGCGGCAAGCCAGTGCCAGCGGGTGATATTGCCCTGCGCATCGATCATGGCTTTGGGCTGGCCAAAGGAATCGTACTGCCAGCGCGTGATGCTGCCAGAACAGTCGGTACGCTGCGTCAGCAGCCCCTGATGGTTCCACTGCAGACTGACTTCGCCGCCGCTGGCGTCGGTTATCCTGTCCGGCAGGCTCTCTTCAGCGTCCGGATAATGCCAGCGGGTGATGTTGCCTGCGGCATCGGTCTCAGCGATCAACCGACCTGCCGGGTCAAAATCACTGCGCTCGCGGACGCCGTCGGGCCAGGCGATTTCAACTAGATTGGTGGACAGCCGTGACCAGCGATATTCCGTCCTGCGACCCAGTTCATCTTTCTCACTGAGCAGACGGCCATGGCGGTCCCACTGACAGCTGCGCTGTGCCCCGCCCGGCAACAGGACGCAACACAGCTCGCCCTTCTGATAGATAAAGCTATAGCGGCGGCCGTCCCAATCGGTAAATGCGGCCACGCTGTCATCATCCTCACAAACCCAGTGAGCGGTGCAGCCGTCTTCACGCACTGCCCGGCGGATGCCGTTGTCAAAATCGTAACTGAAGTCCAGCCTTTCTCCCGCGCTGTTGCGGTAAGCCACCACGCGCGGCAGCCCCGCAATTTCGCGCCACAGGTATTCGTTCAGCAGGCCGTTGGCATCTTCATGGCTGCTCATCAGCCCGTCGTGCCAGCTGAAGCGTCGCACCACGCTACCGCCCCGGTTTTTAACCCTGACCAGTTGGCCTTCATCATCATATTCGTAGCTTACCAGCGTCACTGCATCGTCGAGTCGGGCTTCCAGCAGCCGCTTTCGTGCAGGGTCGTAGCGGCAGATGACACGCTGCCCGGCACTGTCGATCAGTTCATGCAGCAGACCATCATGCTGATAATGGAAGGTGATGGTATTGCCGGTAAGGTCAGCGATGGCGGTTAACAGGCCGGGCGTCGCCTCGTCCAGACTGCCGTAATGCAGACGCTCGCCGCTGACATCAAACACCGACCAGCTGTCATCGCTATGGTGCTCCAGCCAGCACTTCTCGCTATCGCACCAGGTTTTACGGCCTTTGGGGACGTCGGGGAAAGAGACGTAGTCGCCGGACGGCGCGCGCCAGACCAGCCCATCCTGATAGCGTGCCAGATGGGTTTCCCAGAACAGGCTCCAGCCGCGACCCAGCACACTCTCTGAGGGATTGCCGCTTCGCCAGTAGCGCTGCCAAAGCACGGGCAGACGGGAGGGAAGCGTGAAATCCAGCTCATCATCGCCGTCGAGGAATTTTTGACCGCTGATAAGATCCACCGGGCGGGCAATAATGCCTGCTGCTGCTGCGCCGGTCATCAGTGCCCCCGCGCGACAGGTAATGCGGGCGAGTTTATTGATGCCGGGAAGTTTAGCGAGCAGTTTACTCAACGCGCCAACCTTACCGGCCGCACCACCCCAGCCACCCAACATGCCGGTGAACAGCAGCGTCAGATCCGAGGCTTTATACATCCAGTCAGCCACTTCCGGCGTGATGGGTAGGGTGGTCTGGCGGGCGCCGCCAATAAACACGTTGGACGACCCCGTCATCACTTTGGCATCACAATTGGTGGCGTCACCGGTCCGTGCAGCAGGATAACCATTGATAAAGACGCTGGCTGAGCCCTGTGCCACCTGCATTGAAGGCCCGTCATTTGCACAGCCTGCCTGGCTGAGGGTGGCGATTGCCGCGGGCTTGCCGTTGATAAAGACGTTATGAGATCCCGTCAGGATCTTCCCGCTTGCGGACATGCCGGCTGCGCCGGCTGAGGCAATGCCGTCGCGGGCAGCGGTTGCCAGTTCTCCCGTCGCATAGCCCACTGCCAGACTGGCGCCGACTAACAGCAGACCGACACCAAGATAGGAAGAAGCCAGCCCCGCCACCATCAATGCTCCGGCGGCGATGCCCCCCATCGCGCACAGCAGTCCGCCCACCACTGTTCCGGCAATCATCCCGGCAAGAGCATGGGAATGGCCGATATCATCGCCAACACGCGCAGCTTCAAGCATGTGAAATGTCCTTATTAACGGGCGACGTAGCTTTCCAGTAGAGAGCTGAAGGTCGCCATATCGCCGTTATCCAGCACGGCGGTTTTGCTTTGAGTGATAACCAGTACCAACCTGTCGTCAACCGCGAAAACGGCTTGATGCTGAGCGATGCGTTTACCTTCCCGCAGATAGCTGGCGTGGATGCTCTCGCCCGGCAACGCAGGTTGCCCAAGCGTCGCCGGTTGACGGCTTTCCAGCTTCCAGCCCTTGAGGACTAGATTCAGTTGCTGCAGCTGACGGTCTATATATGCCCCCAGCATTTCGCCTTCATTCAGCGCATCGCGGGCGATAGTAATGACTGCGCCTGCAGGATCGAGGGGTTTGAAAACGTTGAGGGTGCGATCTTCATAGCCTGGCGGCAGGTCAAGCTGACCTTCGTTGAAAATGCACTGCGGAGAGGTGGAAGACATGATGCCCAATCCCTGATGCTTAAAGATAATTGATGCACGCTATCCTCTCACGATGCCAGGCGCAGACCAAGAAAAAATCGCCGTAGTCCATTACTTACAACAGGTTAGGAAAAAATATTAAGCATCTTGCCGGTGTGGAATGATTAACGGATTTATTAAGGATATTATCCAGGCGGGTTATCTGTTGCCGTAATACCGGCGTCATTAGTTGGCCGGGTTGAGATAAACCCGGCCAACTAAAAGCAGACTTGAAATCGGGATCAGGCGAGGCTATTCATCCAGCTCTAAAGGCGGTAACTGAGCGAAGACGCTGAGCAGACCGGCGCTCCACAGCTGGCGGATTTGCGAGTAGTAAGGATGCTTTTCGGTCAGGTGATACTGTTGCGCGATGCTGTAACTGTCGGTGGGATAAATCATCACGTCCAGCGGCAGTCCGACCGAGATATTACTGGCCAGCGTGGAGTCCATCGAGATCAGCGCGCACTGCATCGCCTGATCCAGCGGGGTATCAAATCGCAGCACGCGGTCGATAATCGGTTTGCCGTACTTGCTCTCACCAATCTGGAAATACGGCGTGTCGGTGCTCGACTCGATGAAATTGCCCTGCGGATAGATCTGGAACAGCCGCGGCTCTTCGCCTTTGATCTGGCCGCCCAACATCAGCGTGCCGCCAAACTCTTCCCCGTCCCGTTTGATCACTTCACGCAGCGTATCGCCCACCAGCAGCGCCACATCGTACATGTTGCTGCAGCTCATCAGGTTGGGCTTCTTCGCGTCTTCGCACCCGCGCCTTAACAGGCTGAGGGCACTTTGCGTGGTGGCCAGGTTGCCGGCACTTTGCAGGACCAGCGTGCGCTCATCGTCCTGTTGGAAAACATGAAGCTTACGGAACGACGAAATATGATCGACCCCCGCATTGGTTCGGGAGTCCGAAACAAAAATCATCCCTGACGATAAACGCATTGCCACACAGTAAGTCATAGTTTGCCCGAGTCATTAATTACTGCTGCGAATTCACCAGTTGCACCGCAGCTACCGCTAACATGTCTTCGCTCCCGCCGCCCAGCCTCATGCCCCGCACTGGGCAGGCATCCATATAATCTACGCCCACCGCCAGCTTGAGATGCTGACGCGTGCTGCGGGTATTATTGGTGATATCAAAGCTGTGCCAGCTGCCGTCCACCCAGGCCTCAACCCAGGCGTGCGTAGCCACATGTTCAACGGTGTCAGTATAAAGGTATCCGCTTACATAGCGAGCGGGGATATGCAGGCTGCGACAGCAGGCCAGAAACACGTGGCTGTGATCCTGGCAAACCCCGGTGCCCGCCGCAAATACTTTCGCGGCGTTATCAGTAACCATTGTGCTACCCGGCTGATAAGGCATTTTCAGTAATAACTCGTCCATCAACCGATCGAGGCTGGCCATTGGCGCTTCCGGGCGGAAATAGCGCAGGGCAAAGTCGCGGATTGCCGCATCAGGCTGAGTTAACGGCGTCACGCGCAGGAACACTAACGGCGACAGACAGCTGTCCGGATCCGGCGCCATGTCGCCATCATCGAGGATTTCCACCATGCCGCGCGCTTCAATCTCAATCGACTGGTGCGGCGTATCCAGCGTCAGCACGTGCAGCACGTTGCCGTAGGTATCGGTGGTACAGATCGCCTGCTCGGGCAGGATCAATTCCCAGGAAATAATGTTCTGATGGACCGAATTCTGCGGCGTCAGGCGCAGATACTGGGTGCTTTGCTTCACCAGATTCTGGTAACTGAAAAGGGTCTTATGGGCGATATCCAGTTTCATTTAGCCTCCAGGTAAGTCTGTTGAATGCTCACGGCAATGTTGCCAAGGTCGCCAAGGAAATCCTGCAGCCAGCTGTGGATCCCCTCTTTTATCAGCGAGTCATACGAGGTGAAGCGCAGCTCTGCATCCAGCACCGTCACCAGCAGACGCGGGCGATTTTCACCGCTGCCACCAATCAAGTTTAGCTGGTTGGAAATTTCATCAATGCAGGATCGTAAGGATCGCGGGCTCTCTTCCCGTAGGATCAGCATCTCATTAACGCTGGCACTGGCCAGCTCCTGTTTGTAGATGGTGTGGTAAGCCTCGCGCGCCGACACCGAGCGCAGCAGGGTATCCAGCCGGTAATATTCGCGCACCGAGTCGTCATCCTGCTCGGTCAGATAGTGGGTCACGTCCAGCAATCTGGCGGTGCAGTCCGCCCGCTCCAGCAGCGTGCCGAGGCGGATAAAGCTCATCGCATCGCCGCGCATCAGTGTGCCAAACATCGCGCCACGAAACAGGTGCGAACGCTCTTTAACCCAGTCGAAAAAGGCGTCTGCGCCGATGCTGCTGACGCCTTTGCGCCGCAGCTTGCGCATCTCAATCCAGCTGGAGTTGATGCTTTCCCACACTTCGGAAGAGAGGCTGCCGCGCACCGCGTGGGCGTTGTTCCACGCCGATTCCCAGCAGCAAAAAATACTGCCCGGATTGCGGTCATCGAGCACAAAGAAATTGAACAGCTGCGGCATCGCCAGCTTGTCATTCAGCGTCCAGAACAATTCGCTGGTGCTGGTCAGGTTAAGCGGCACGTGCAGCTCATCGTCGTGGCTGCTGCGCACCGGCATCAGCGACAGACGGTTGGTCACGTCCAGCACGCGGGCAATGTTTTCGGCACGCTCTAAATAGCGCGCCATCCAGTACAATCCACTGGCTGTGCGACTCAGCATTGGTCATCCTCCAGCACCCAGGTATCCTTGGTCCCACCGCCCTGCGATGAGTTCACCACCAGCGAACCTTCGGTCAGCGCCACGCGCGTTAACCCGCCCGGCACCAGCCGGATTTCGGCCCCGCTGAGGGCAAACGGCCGCAGGTCGATATGCCGTGGCGCCAGCCCTTGCTCGACAAACGTCGGGCAGGTCGAGAGCGCCAGGGTGTTCTGTGCAATGTAGTTTTGTGGCCGGGCAATCAGCAGCGAACGGAACTCTTCCAGCTGTTTCTGAGTGGCCACCGGACCAATCAACATGCCGTAACCCCCCGCGCCATGCACCTCTTTCACCACCAGCTTTGGCAGGTTAGCCAGCACCCACGAGAGCTCGTCCGGGCGACGGCACTGCCAGGTCGGCACGTTATTGAGGATCGGATCTTCGGAGAGATAAAACGTAATCATATCCGGCACATACGGATAGATGGACTTGTCGTCCGCTACGCCGGTGCCGATGGCATTCGCCAGCACCACATTGCCGGCGCGATAGACCGACAGTAGCCCCGGCACGCCGAGCATCGAGTCGGCGCGAAAGGCCAGCGGATCGAGGTAGGCATCATCCACACGGCGATAAATCACGTCGATTTTGCACGGGCCCGCCGTGGTGCGCATCATCACTGCCCCGTCCTTCACAAACAGGTCGGCACTTTCCACCAGCTCTACGCCCATCTGCTGGGCCAGGAAACTGTGCTCAAAGTAGGCGCTGTTGAAACGACCGGGCGTCAGCACCACCACCACCGGATCGTTGACCGGGGAGCTTTCGCGCAGGGTTTGCAGCAAATGCGACGGATAGCGTTCGACTGGCGCAATCCGCTGTTGGGCGAACAGTTCCGGGTAGAGCCGCATCATCATTTTGCGGTTTTCCAGCATGTAGGAGACGCCGGATGGCGTGCGCAGGTTGTCCTCCAGCACGTAGTATTCACCGTCGCTGTTACGCACCATATCGACGCCGCAGATATGGGCGTAGATATCGCGATGCAGATTCAGCCCCTGCATGCAGGGTTGATACTGATCGTTAACCAGCACCTGCTCCGCCGGGATGATGCCGGCTTTCAGGATGTGCTGCTCGTGGTAAATATCATGCAGGAAGGCATTCAGCGCCTGAACGCGCTGGCGGATGCCTTTGTCCAGCATCGCCCATTCACTGGCCGGGATAATGCGCGGCACGCTGTCGAACGGGATTAAGCGCTCAGCGCCGCCATCCTGACCATAAACATTGAAGGTGATGCCGACGCGGTGAAACAAAAGTTCAGCTTCTTCCCGCTTGCGGGCGATCGCCTCGTGGTCGGCTTTTTGCAGCCAGTGCCAGTAGTCGCGATAGTGCTGGCGGTGCTGACCGCTGCCCAGCAGCATTTCATCATAAAAGGTTGATGCTAATTCATAGCCTTGATTCATGATTTCCCTTCCACTGTCGGTGAACCCGTTACTTAACTGCACAAAGCGTGCCAGTACCCGAGGTGACAGAGCGGAGCCTGATGCCGTGTGAGGGCAACATCAACGCCTGGCCGGGCCGGTGCGCCGGGAAGCGTCCCTGGAAAGGAGGTTGGACAGGAAACGCACCATAACGGTGCGTTTAATCAGCGGCGATCAGTTTTGTTCCAGCGGGTGCCAGATTTCGGTGACGGCCCCTTCAGCGCCGGTGATCGGGTCATGCTGCGGCATCGGAACCCGCTTAATTTCTACTATAGACTGGTTCAGAAGATTCAGCTCATCGCGGCGGGTATCGGGTTGCATACCGCGCGGATAGGCGCCTACGGCAAAGAAGTCATCGCTGGCAGCCAGTTGCTGATGGCCAACGCCCGCCGGGATCAGCACGGCATCACCGGCATAGACGGTGACCGCCCGGCCCGTTTCGCCGCCAAACAGAATTTGTGCCCATCCGGCCGCAATCCCCAGCAGTTCATGGGTGTTTGGATGGTAATGGGTGTAGGGGAAAACCGGATAGCGCCAGCGTGGCAGCCACTGATTGCGGGCAAACAGATCTTCGAAAAAGCGGGCAATGTCTTCCTCATCATCCGGCGCGACCTGCGGATAGATGATCAGCGGCAGCGGATTATTGGGTACACCGCTGGCGGGCTGGAACGTCATATATTGCGGATTGGTTGACGCGCCGGCAGAGAAAGTACCGGCAGCGAAGGACATCATGGCGAGCAGACTCCCAGATTGCGGCAACATACGGCGTCTCCTGTTTCTGGACTTGATTAGTTGTTAATTAATTGTGGCAAATAATCCACAAGATGCAATGTTTACCCGTCGGTGCAGATCACATAACTTATTAATTTATCGGAACTTAAGTCAAATCAGCGTAGCGGCAGATCCATTATCAGAAAGAGACGTTAAACAGGCGCAGAAACGCGCGGTGGAATGGCCGTTTAGCGGTGCTGGCGAACTGTTATAGCGATATTGACGAAAACTGTGTCTGCCCTGGCTTTACGCAGTGTGTTTTACTGTCAACAGTCACGAATGAGGTGAGAAAAATGCACGACGTTAAACAGATACTGCAACGCGAGATCGACACGCTGAATCAACAGGAACAGCGGGATAACCGGCCGCGCCTGAGCATGACCTTCCTGAAAAACCATCCCGGCTTATGGATATCAATGTATGTCTGTTATGCATTGACCGTAGCGCTGTGTTTCACCACCGAATTCCTCGGCTGGCCGGCGTTTTGGGGCGCGACATTTTTTGTGCTGTTGATGAGCGGCTTGATGATGCTGGATGTGAATCCGCGCTACCGTTTTGAAGATATCGATACGCTGGATCTGCGCGTTTGCTATAACGGCGAGTGGTACTACATTCGCACCCTGTCCGACCAGGCGATTCAGGAAATTCTGGCCAGTAGCCAGGTCTCTGACAAGGTGAAACAGGGCATTGAAAAGCTGCTGTCGCTGAAAGGTGAAGTGGATTTCTACGACGTTTACCATCTGACCTGGGGCCAGCAGCGCGCCTCAACTATTTGATGGCAATGGGGCCAGGCAAACTGGCCCATTAATCGCATCCATCTGCTCCTGCCCTTGCGTCCGTCCGCTCCTGCCTTTACAGCATTTCCGCAATCAATCCCCCGAGAATCGCTACCGCCGCCTCCTGCGCATCGCCCCACGCCCATGACGCGTTGAAGCGGAAATAATTCGCGTATTGTTCGCCTGACGAGAACATTTTTCCCGGTGCAATACTGATGTTGTGGTTCAGCGCGCGGTAATAAAGTTCGGTGGTGTTCACCTGGCGCGGCAACTCTACCCACAGGAAATAGCCGCCCTGGGAATCGTTGATCCTCGCTTCCACCGGCAGATGGCGCTTTAACGACTGTCGCGCCTGATTCTTGCGCTGCTCCAGCAACATCCGCAGTTTGCGCAGATGGCTGTCATAGCTGCGGGTCAACAGGTAGTTGGCCAGCGCCAGCTGCATCGGCGTGCTGGTCGACAGCGTGCTCATCAGCTGTAAGCGCTGGATGCGCTGCGCATGCTGACCGGCAACCACCCAGCCAACGCGAAAGCCGGCCACCAGATTCTTGGAGAAGGACGAGCAGTGCAGCACGCTTTGCTCCAGCTCAAAGGCTTTAGCGGGCAGCGGTTTTTCATGGCCGAAATAAAGTTCGTTGTAAACGTCATCCTCAATCAGCGTCACCTTATGGGCAGAGAGGATCTCCACCAGCCGCTGCTTTTTCGCTTTGGTCAGCGTATGGCCTACCGGATTTTGCTGGTTGGTCATCATCCAACAGGCCTTGATCGGCCAGCGTTCCAGCGCCCTTTCCAGCTCGTCTAAATCCATCCCATGCTGCGGATCGGTGGCGATGGCCACGGCCTTCAGCTTCAGCCGTTCAATCACCTGCAGCGCGCCGTAAAAACAGGGGTTTTCGATCGCCACCCAGTCGCCGGGTTCGGTGACCGCCTGCATACTCAGGTTCAGCGCTTCCATCGCGCCGTTGGTAATGACGATTTCATCCGGGGAGACCTGAATGCCTTGCAGGGCGTAACGCTGCGCCAGGGTCTTGCGTAAGGCTTCATTGCCCGGCGGCAGGTTATTCAGCGCGTCTGCAGGCTTCATGGTGTGGGAAACCGACGCCAGCGAGCGCATCAGCTGCCGCTGCGGGAACAGTTCAGGATCGGGGAAGGCAGAGCCAAACGGCAGAATGCGCGGGTCGCGGCAGGCCTGCAGTACGTCAAAGATAAAGGCATTGATATCGACAGACTCCGCCAGTTGCACCTTCTGGTGGCTGGCGGGCTGGCTGAGGAAGTCCGCGCGCGGGGCAACGTAGTAGCCGGACTGCGGGCGGGACTGGATCCACCCCTGGCTCTCCAGCACCTGATAGGCGTGCATTACCGTCATCAGACTCATGCCGCTTAACGCAACCTGTTCACGTAACGAGGGCAGTTTTTCCCCCGGCAGCCAGACTTCCGACGAAATCTGCTGCTGGAGTTGGTCGATGAGCTGCTGGTATTTAGCCAAAACTGTTACATACCCGAACGAGGAATTTGGCAACTATTATAGGTCGCCGCTGACGGATTAAACAATGTCCGTTAGCGGCGTGATGCCAATCAGCTCTTTTTTCAGGGTTGGCAACACGTCCACTTCAGTGTCACCGACGTAATGCTTCAGCCCGGCCACCTGATCCGCAGGGATTGGTCGGCCTAATAAATAGCCCTGCAGGGAGTTACAGCCAAGGCTGGTCAGGAACGCCTGCTGTTCTTCGGTTTCCACCCCTTCGGCCACCACTTTCAGGTTCAGGGTCTGCGCCAGCGCCACAATGGCGGTGACGATGGTGGCATCCTCGCTCTGCGCCTGTAACTCATTGACGAAGGCACGGTCAATTTTCAGCTCGCTGGCCGGTAAACGCTTCAGGTACAGCAGGCTGGAGTAGCCGGTACCAAAGTCATCAATCGAGGCTTTGACGCCCAGATCGGTCAGCTGCGTCAGGATGCGGATACTTTCATCCGGATCGCGCATCGCGGTGGTTTCCGTCACTTCCAGCGTCAGCAGCTCGGCCGGAATATGGTGAACCTTCAGCGCGGTGATCACGGTTTCCACCAGCCCTGGCTGCTCAAACTGCAACGCGGACAGGTTGACGGCCACCGACCAGTGCGGATTGCCCTGCAGATGCCAGATACGCAGCTGGCGACAGGCTTCGTTGATCACCCAGTTGCCGATACTGACAATCAGCCCGGTTTTTTCCGCCAGCGGCAGGAATACGTCCGGGGACATCAGGCCGCGCTCCGGGTGCTGCCAGCGGATTAACGCTTCAAATCCGAGGATCGGTCCCTGCGGAGCACAGAACTTCGGCTGATAGAATAAACGCAGCTCGTCACGCTCCTGCGCCAGCCACAAATCATTAATCAGCTGCAGTTGGCTCTGCGCAATCATGTTCATCGACGGCTGAAAGAAGGTGTAGCCGTTACGGCCGTTATTTTTGGTGTGATACATGGCGGCGTCGGCATTGAACATCAGCTCGCGCTCGTCATTCCCATCGCCTGGGAACACGGCAATGCCGATGCTCAGCGACACCATCAGCTCATAACGGGAAATTTCAAACGGCTGGTCGATGGCTTTCACCAGCATATCGGCCGTGGTGGCCGCATCGTTGGGATCGTTGATCTCCACCAGCAGCACAAACTCGTCGCCGCCCAGGCGGGCCAGCGTGTGGTGGCCCTTCAGCAGATGGTTCATTCGGTCGGTGACGGCCACCAGCAGGTTGTCACCAATATGGTGGCCGAAGGCATCATTGACCGCCTTAAAGCCATCAAGATCCATAAACATCAGCGCAAAAGAGGTGTCTTCGCGCACCGCTTTATTCATCGCCTGGTCGAGGCGATCTTCCAGCAAAATACGGTTGGGTAAGCGGGTCAGGTTATCGTGCAGCGCCAGCTGGGCCAGCTCGCGGTTAGCATCGGCCAGCGAGGAGGCCAGCACCGAGGTTCGCGCCTGAAGACGGGCATCCAGCGTCGACACCACCAGCGTGATCCCGAGAATGGAGAGCGTTACCACCACCACCAGCACCGCCAGCCAGTTGCTGTTGACGCCCATTTCGGTGGCGTGGCTGTGCACCGGGAAGCTGGCGGCCGCCATGCCGGTGTAATGCATCCCGGCGATGGCGAAGCCCATTACCGTCGCCGCGCCCGCGCGCATCAGCGCCAGTCGTCCGCCGCCCTGACGCAGCTTGAATGCCAGCCACAGTGCCGCAGTGGACGCCGCCAGCGCAATCACCACCGACAGCATGATCCAGTTCCAGTCCCAGATGATGCCCGGCTCGAACATCAATGCCGCCATGCCGGTGTAGTGCATCGCCACCACGCCGCTGGCTAACACCAGCGCGCCCACCATCAGGCGATGCAGCGGCAGTTCACCGTAGCAAACAATCCACAGCGCGAAAATTGAGGCCGCCACCGCAATCAGCATCGACACCACGGTCAGCGTCGGATCGTAACTCATCACCATCGCCATGTTCATCGCCAGCATGCCGATAAAGTGCATCGACCAGATGCCGACGCCCATCGCAAAG
>LIDZ01014710.1_pt3 | contig 14563 bp, 13 predicted proteins | sample 644651 | NCBI WGS metagenome assembly LIDZ01 (sample SAMN03856242, study PRJNA289617) | food metagenome | isolation source: wine grapes on drying loft during traditional withering process | host: Vitis vinifera cv. Corvina | place: Italy: Gargagnago di S. Ambrogio di Valpolicella | collected 2014-01 | reverse complement strand
GCCGATTGGCTAGCTTGCACGGTCCCCGCAGAAGCTGCCCGGAAGCTGGAAGCCTTCAGACTGGTGCTGGGTGACCGCTCTTATGACACAGGTAAAGAATGCAGCAGCAACTTGATGAATTTGTATGCCGAGCCGATCTGGGAAAGCTCGTGAATATTTAACATTCGGTTGACCCCCAACGAATAGTCGCCTGTTATGGTTAGGGTAACACGAACATTGGGAGGGGTCGCCTTGCGTCTAGCCTTATTTACGGATACTTTTCTTCCGCAAACGAACGGTGTTGCCCGCACACTTTACCGCTTGACCGAACATTTGAACCACCGTGGCATCGAGCATATGCTGTTCACACCGAAATCAGCCTCGGAGGATAGCTATGCCGACCCAGTCCGACCTATTGCCAGCATCCCCTTTTTTCTGTATCCTGAATGCAGGCTTGCCCTGCCGAGTATGACCTCCATCCAGAACGAATTGAGAATCTTTAAGCCCGACTTGCTTCATCTGGCAACTCCTTTTAATATTGGCCTATCCGGTCTGCGTTACGCCCATAATCACAATCTCCCTCATGTTGTATCCTACCACACCCATTTCGACCGTTACCTTGAATATTACCGAATGAAAAGATTGCTCCCCCTCTATTGGAAATATATGAAATGGTTTCATCGTTCCTGTGATGCTACTCTGGCACCCTCCCATGAGACACTTGATTCACTACGTCTGCAGGGTTTTAGCCGACTGAAGCTATGGTCCAGAGGGATCGACTGCCACCTTTATTCGCCGCAGAAACGCAGTCTTGACGTGCGGGCGCGTTATGGAATTACAGCCCCTCTGCTGTTGCTGTATGTAGGACGGATTGCCCCGGAAAAAGACATTTCCACTCTTGCACTCACCATGCAAAAGCTGCCTGAATCCATGCAATCTCAAGTTCACTGGCTGATTGTCGGTGATGGCCCCCTTCTGCCAGAACTGCGGGCCCAAGCACCAAGCAATGTTACCTTCACCGGTTACAAGCATGGCGAAGAGCTTGCAGAGCTCTATGCCTCGGCAGATCTATTCGTCTTTCCATCCAGCACCGAAACGTTCGGCAATGTTGTCCTTGAGGCGATGGCCTCTGGCCTGCCTGTTCTTGCTGTGGATGCAGGTGGAGTAAGAGATCTGGTTGTGCCGGGTGACTCCGGCATCATGGTTGAACCCCGAAGTCCGGAAGCCTTGGTTCGTGCCATCTGCACATGGGGCAATCAGCCTGTTCAGCTGGCAGCAATGGGACATGAAGGGCGTCGACTGGCGCTAGGCCGGTCGTGGGTGAGTATTTTTGACAAGCTTATTGAAGATTATGAAGAAGTGATTGAGGGCAGGCTTGCAACTGCGGCTAGTACGACATTTATTGTGAACAGTAGATCTAGCACGGTGCATCACTAAACGTATGTAAATGGAGAAGGATCAAATAAAACGAAAACTAGCCTGTCTCCAATAATCAAGAGACTGGCTAGTTCTTTAGTTTTCACAGCTTAAAAGTGCAAGAATTATGAATCTACGGAGTCTGCGGATAGATCTCGGGCAGCGGTTCCGACGGTTTAATTTCCGGTTGGATATCAGGCTGGATCTCGGGCGGAATATTCGGTGGCTGTGACTCTGGGATCACATCTGGCCTAACTTCAGGAACGACTTTTGGAGGAACTTCAGGCGGTAAATCCTTGTTCATAGTAGACACCTCCTCTCCCTATATTTTAACCTGCTACAGGAAAAGTAAACATCGGATAGAATGGGGTGCTATTCAGCTTTCATTGCAGCCGGTCAAACGCTCTTAGAAAAAGCATGTTTTCGATGATTAGCTCTGTTGTCCACCAGTGTTCACTAATAGCGAATTCTTTATCAAAAGCGTTCCACTTCCAGGTTAAATCCCATACACCATCAGCATTTCTTGTTGTCAGTAGGTAATCAAGTTCTTCACTGACTAGCGTCTTATTCTCCTCATACAGTGAGCTATCTGGCGATTTGATAAATGTTGAAGGTCGGCAACTATACCCATGCCAATCCTGTGAATCACGTTGAATCAATGGAGTGATCTGCTGATTCACTTCTTCCCGTACTTTTGTAACCAGCAAGTGATTCTGCAGATTCGCTTTCTCAATAGAATTTATCATGGCTACCAAACACTTTAGCGGGTGCATTTCAAGCTTGGAGTTATGTAGGAATAATTCGATCAGTTCCTCTGCAACACTCATACCCAGTTTAAAGAGCCTGCCGTCTCTGTCGGCAAATTCCAGGATAAAACCTACTATAGTAGCTGTTGGATTATATTCACTGCGGCTAGTACTTGAAGAATCCGTGTGCCACCAAGGGGCGTGTGGATAATCATTATTGGAGGCTACCGTATTATTCCATCTTTGATGCACAAATTCAGCGCCACTATCCAAGTAATTTAGAATTCCCAGTACAACAGGATGTTGATTATCATTGAAATTGATTTCGGTCAACTTTTCAATGGCTGTAGTCGTTTGAATGGGCGTAGAGTTGGGGTTCCATGAATCCGCCTCCAGCGCATGACCAAAACCACCGTCCTCATTCTGATAGGCTGACAAGACTTCTACTATATCCATCTGGCTGCCCTTCTCAAAATGATATTTCCATCTCGCTAAGTCTACGGGGCGTGCATTACGATAGACCAGCTTTCTTATTCGCTTATAATCCGTCTTTGATAAATTCACCCATGATCCCTCCAGTAGGTATAATTTTGATAAAAATAAACCGGGTGAGCGGCCCAACCAGAATTAGCTGCAGCGGCAACGCACAGATGAAGTTTTTGCCCAGTGCAGACAGATAGGCCATTGGCAATTCTGCTGTAAAGCCTACATGGAGCACCGCCCCGTAGAAGGACATCAACACCACCATGCCCATGACCATAAAAGAGGATATGAGCAGAATCTTTTTGATCATCGGATCAGAGGCTTTGGTCAGTTTACTAGCGATCCCCTTGGCAACTTTACCGACAACGTACACATCCAAAATTAGAGCAACGATAAATGCAGGCAGGTAGCCGATGATTACATGTTGTACCCATGTCCCAGACCATCCTTCGAGTAGAATCACATTATAAATACACATTCCCAAAACCATTAAAGCACACATAATCAGCGTAAAAATAAATCGTTCTCTTTTGTTTCTCCCCATGTCCTTACTCCTTATATTCTCTATTGTCCACCTGGTTTACAATATCACGCGCCTTTTTTAAAGTCAACCAAGTTGACAATATCGACGAATGATTTATACTATGTAAAAGGGCTTTTATGCGGGAGTGTATAGATGAATAGGAATTTACAGGAAATGAACCTGATTGATTTACTTAGCGAAAAACATCTGGCTTTACGAAAAAAAGTGACCCGGATGGACCCGGATAGTATTAATAAGACGGAGTCCCATATTCTCGCGGTTCTTGAAGCCCATTCCATGCTCTCCATCTCGGAAATAAGCAGAATTATTCATATCTCCCGACAGGGAACACATAAAAGTATTCAGGGCCTCTTGTCGCAAGGTTATGTGGAATCTGTAGAAGTTGCTGGGAATCTGCGCGATAAGCATATCATTCTGAGTCCCAAGGGAATAGAGTCCAATCGAAAGATGCTAGTTATAAAAAAACAATTAGAGCAGCAAATCATCAGTAAGCTGGGGGATAAGAATGTAGAGCTGATTAAAGCTCTTTTAAAAGAGGACTGGCTGGAGGACTAGTGTGAGCACAGTCCCATACCCCTCCCTCACCCTTAACAGAAAAAAGACCCGTATGAGGAGGAACCTTTTCGCAAAGGCTCCTATCTACGGGTCTTGTTCTTCGTTCGATACAAAAGTTAGTTAAGCGGTTTAGTAACTGTACTATGATCCAAGGTGACTGCAGTCTGTGCCAACAGTCGGCCATTGATCGAGGCCCGAGTCGCCAAAGTGATATTGGTCATGCTCAGTACGTTCCCCTCAAGATGTGCGTCAGTTCCAAGTGCAACAGTAGCTGCTGACTGCCAAAAGATATTTTTGGCTTGTACACCACCGGTCAGGATAACGCGGGTGCCACTCGCTTGATTCATACCTCCAGCGATCTGGAAAATGAACACACTATTCGCATCACCGTGAAGCGTAACATCCGAATTGATCAAAACGTTGTTGCTCCACTTATAAACCCCTGCTGTAAGTGTTTTTCCGCTAAGGTCCCCAGTATACAGTTCGCTATAATTGATCGCTCTTCCGGCGGCATCTGTGAATGCGGTCTGCATGTCGTTTACCGCGGTAGTAAGCTCAGTAGAAGTTGGAGCCGTATAATTAGCAGCGTATACCTTTCCAGTAACTTGAGCGGATGTTGAGAATGTATTAGTTGCATCTGCTATCAGAGAAAATCCAGTAATAGCTGTATCCACAATTGGACTAACACCTATATCTCCAGTTATTGCGGAATCGGGTACTGTAGAGATTCCAGTCTTTGACAAGATTACAAAATTCCCAGCCATCCCTAGCTCTACCGGATCAGGTACTACTGTCGGTATTGCACTTACGATATTTGAGTATATGCTTACTAATTGTGTGTTAGCGGCCGATATTTTGAAATAATACACGGTTCCATTCGTTAAGCCGGTCACATCATAAACTGCTGTCGTTACTGCACCTGGAGTGCTAATTAACTGATAGGTTATAGCATCCTGTGATTGATACACATTATAATATGTAGCTGCTGTAACAGAGTCCCAAGTTAAATTAAGATGTGAATCTCCTGCAGCCGCTGCAAGATTAATAGGTGCAGCAAGTGTAGGCAATGGTGTTGGCGTAGGGTAGATGGTCCCTGTTCCGTTTCCCGGTGTTGCCGTTGGTGATGCTGTTGCGGTTGGAGTAGCCGTTGCCGATGGATCAAGTGTACCAGCCGGCGCAGTTGCCGTCGGTGATCCTGAGCCAGCTAAGAAGGCTATACCACGATCAAGCACCACTACTGCTTCTGCACGGGTAATTGAATTCGTTGGTTTAAAGCTATGGTCCGCTGCATACCCATTGAGAATATTACTGGTTGCTGCCGCATTAACTGCCCCTTTAGCCCAAGTAGCAATTAGGCCTGCATCTTGAAATGACGTTTCGGAGCTAGCAGTTGTTGGTAGACCTAGCAACCTGGCAATAATCACAGCAACTTCCTGTCTGCTGATGGGTTTACTCACTCCAATGGTTCCATTCTCATAACCTGTTATATAACCTGCTTTGACAGCTTTGGCAACTTCAACATACGCCCAGTTTCCTTGAGCTACATCACTGAATGAAATCGCTGCTTCTGCACTAAAGCCAAAAGAACGGTTAACTAAAGCCATAAATTCTGCTCTAGTTATTGTATTGTTCGGTTTAAAGCTGCCGTCCTCATATCCTTTAATAAAGCCTTTGTCTATCCATTTACTGATTTGACTCTCCGCCCAATGCCCCTTTATATCTGCTTTTGATGGAGCAGTAGCAGCAAAGGCAGAACTCAGTGACAGCAACAACATACTTACGATTAAAAATGATGATAAAAGCCTTCGAAATGATTGGTTCTTCATATTCTTCCCCCTGATGATTTTGCCTTTTCAGCTATGGAGACAATAGACCTACATAAAAATGTAGAAAATTGTAGGTAAAATGTATTGTTCTTCAATCATCATATAACCTCTTTCGGGACTTTTGAACCTTTACTGGACTTTCTTCAATGCACTGCTGGCTGCATCTTCACCGCCAAGACGACCTGATGTGAAGGAATAGCCGATGCCTACCCCATTTCCGACATAAGTATCATTAAATAACACACCTTCAGATTCAAGACCTACTGCATATAGACCATTAATCGGTACGCGCTTGTCATTAAGTACCTGAAATTTGGTATTAACTAACAATCCGCCCACAGATCCCAAGTTATTGATCTCGGCAATAATGGCATAATAGGGTCCTTCAGTGCCCATTGGAGTCAGATAATCTGCTGCTTTACCGAATTCAGTATCCACACCTGTTTTGGTCGCTTCCTGATATTTATCAAAGGTTTCCTGGAAAATTTCAGGATCCATGCCTGCATTTTTGGCTAATTCCTCAATTGTATTCCCCTTGTATCCGTCACCGTTTTCAACCATCGCATCAAATACTTGATCTGCATTGCTCCAAGGATTGTCCAAGGTAAATTGATCTGCAAATTCAGCATAGAATTCTGGAGGCATGCCTGGAAGACTTGGAGCCTTCACTCCACTCATCCCTTTAGCCTTCAATGAATCGAGTTGTGATTTAGATACGATAACTAAATGATAGGCACCGTTAAAGGCACTGGTATTAGCCGCTGCAACTGACTCTAGTGTCGCTGCTTCATCTCTAAATCTTGCTCCGGAGGAGCCTACATTCATGAAATTCGGTAGATAAGTTAGCATAAGCGGATAGCTTGCTTCGAACGGTTCATACTTTGTTTTCAAGTTTTTTGTGGCTCTGGCTAAAGTTTGATGCAGCATTTGTCCGCCAAAATTTTCTGGGACCTTCGCCCCAGCTTCCCAGGACATCTTCAAGCCTTCTCCAACGTTTTGGCCCAATCCGCCATTGATTCCTTCGAAACCGAAACTCTCTTTAACCATTTCCGCATTAGCGGCATAACCGCCTGTTGCCATAACGATACTCTTTGCTGTGATTTCCAGTGTAGTGCCATCAAGTTTCTCCGCCGACACACCGGTAACATCACCAGCGTCGTTCGTGATTAGCTTTTTGGCAGTAGTTTCAGTAATGACCTGTCCACCGTTTTTTTCAACGGATTCAGCCAGCATTTTTCGCAATGTGACTTCACGAGTTTCATAGGCTGGCAGTACATGCAATTGCTCTCCAGCGAAGTTGAGGAAGCTTGTAATATAGCCTTTTTTAGTGAGCCAGTCGTAAGTTTCTCCCGATTTGGTGACATATTGTCTTATTGCCGCTGCGTCTACTCGCCAGTGATTATTAACAATCCAATCCGAAATTTCTTTCTCCACATTCACTTTTACTCCATTTTCGGTAGCCGTAGAAGAGTTATAGAATTTCCCGGCCCACGATAAATTGCTCGCCCCTCCGATGGTGGCGGTCTTCTCGATGATGATCACCTTCGCACCTTTATCAGCCGCGGTAACGGCTGCGGACACACCAGAGGCTCCAGCACCCACTACAACAACGTCAGCTTCCAGCTTTTCCGTCTTTCCCTCGCCAGCTTTCTTAACACCGCCTGCCTTTAAGGCTGCCACGTCACCGCCCCCTAGCTTCACAGCGGTTTCAACAGCTTCCATCATGGCCGTACTGGTAAGACTTGCACCACTGACAGCATCAACAGCTAAGGTTTGTCCATCCAATATTTGCTTCTTTATTTGTTCAAGCGCAGCACCACCGATGCCACTTGTTTCCTGGCTGACAATCTTAATATCGCTAATCTCATGTTCACCAAGAGTCACTTCAACCTTGATAACTCCTTCTTTACCTTGGGCTTCGCCAGTATACGTACCTGCTGTAAAGGACAAGGCCTCAGCTGCCGGTGTATCTGTCGGTGCTGATGTTTCTGCTGCAGTGCTATTGCCATTATTATTACCGTTACATCCACTCAGCATCGCTACCAGCAACAACATACAAATAGAGAACATGAGTATTTTGTTGGCATTATTCTTCTTACGCATTCTTTTATTCCCCCTGTTTATAATATAGCTATAACCTGTTGATTACGTGAACATTTTCACAATATTCATCGCTCTCCCACAACATAAATAAATAGGCTATACGCTGCAGTATAAACATTGGTGCAACACCAATGTCAATGCACAAATGTTGGCCTGTACCGAGTTACAGCGAACAAGATGAAACGGCTTCGCCGTCCCTTTAGGGATGGCATCCGTTTCTTCGAGAAATATAAGGATAAGTTATTGCGTGACGCATATAAATTCTTATATCTCAAAAAAACATCTGCTCCTCCAGTGAGGAATGAACAGATGTTTTTTTAAATAGGAATATTCACTTCCAAATAGGTTCTGCTTTCCCCTTCGATTTTTTCGGTAAGGATTATCTTCCCGATTATATCTCCTGCAATTGAATATTGATGTTCTTCTAGATAATCCAACATAAATTGCAGGGAGTCTCGCTTGATAGACTCTTCACCAGAGGAGATAATTACAGCCGATACACATCTAGTCGGGCTAATATATTCCACGTTCTCGTCTATTTCAACATTAAGCTTATGTACCTCATCTTCCAACAAACTGAGTCCCCAGTTATAATCACAGCATGTATTAGTCGCGGATAAAATATCAGTATTCTCGATTCTGAAAGAATAAAAGGAGAACGGAAGCATATTCATCCACTCATTTACCGTATCCTTCAAATAATCATTGATCAACAAATCATTCTTATGGGTTTGTCTCAAGCGATAAATCCCCGGTACATCCTTAAGTGTGCACGTATTTAATGATCCTTCAATCCGCTTGAACTCATTATTAATCTCAATCATCTTATTAAGCAGTAGGGTGCTTTTCTTGATTTCTTCTTCCAGGTTCAACTGTGTTTCTTGAAATTTCTCTATGATTTGTCCTGAAGAAGCACCCTTGATGAGCAATGCCACATCCTGCAATGGAATCTCCATGCTCCTATACCATCTGCTCATTAACAAATCCCTGGCGTCCAAATCATCAAAATATCGGTAATTATTGCTATTATCTTTTATCGGTCTGACAATATCATGTTTCTCATATAATCTCAGCGTGTCTGAGGTCACACCTAGTATTGAAGCAAATTCACCAATGCAATATTTCAAACTATGTTCCCCCCCATCTTGTCCTAATTTAATGATATAGGGCCTTGCCCAGATATGATATGAGTTATTTTACGTCCATTATATGCCTACCACGCAAAAAACCACCTTCTAAGAAGAAATGGATTCTACTCCGTCTCATCAGAAAGTGGTCTGTTTATATCGTTATTAGTTACGCTGTCCGGCCAATATTTGCAGCTGAATTCCCTTCGGCAATACAGAGGTAATATACTCGTGTACCGGATGCTCTCCATCCTCTTCTGCCAGCACGGTTACAATTCCATGGTCTTCACTGGTACGAATCAGACGACCCATTCCTTGCTTCAGTCGCAACAGCATATAGGGCAGGTCTACATCCTCGAATGGAGACGTTGTCTCCGAGCGCTTCGCCATAAACACAGGGTCCAGCGGAGGATACGGTAGCGACCAGATGATGACATTGGACAGGGATGGACCAGGTATATCAAGCCCTTCCCACAACGTAACAGCACAGAGCACACTGTGCTCATCCCGTTGAAATGCCGAGATCAAATAGCTAATCTCCTGATCTCCCTCATAGAGGAAGGAATACTTCCCGCTTTCCGGTCTAAGCAGACATTCCTGCTTGAACAAGAAGAGTTCCTCACGTGTACGGAACAGCAATAGCGCTCTGCCTTCTGTCCGCTCAATGAGCTTCAGGGAAATTTCAACCTTTTCCGCAAAGTCACCTGTCAATGGCTCTGGCACATAGACATCCATCTGAGCGCCATAATCATAGGGAGAATCCACCGAGAATGACAGGTAATTCTTCACACCCAAACCTTCTCTTAAATACTCAAATGATTTATCGACCGACAAGGTGGCAGAGGAGAAGACAATCGGCATATTTTGGCTAAACATGCTTTCCAGAACCTCTTTCACATCGCGCGGCATCACGAACAATGACACACCATCACTATCTTCCGTCGCCCAACAGATCAACGCTCCTGAATCTTCAAACAGCTTCAGGGCAACCTCCATCATTTCCAGGCGTTCTTCCACAATCCGCAATTGATAATCATCCAGCGTGTATAGCTCGCTTTCAAATACCAACTCTTCTTCAATAGAGGCAATGATCGTACGCATGCGATGCACATCACGCAACAAACGCTCATTCAGTTCAATACTCATCCGATCTGAACCCGGAATACTGTGACTTTGACGGCGAATGCTATCAAACATAATCTCACTTTGTTCAATCGCTTCATCGATAAGCATGGCCAGCGCTTCACGGATATCATTCTTGAGCAGACGGGAGATCAGCTCTTCAAATACGACATGCTTTATTTTATAACCCAATGCCTTCATAGCTGCAGATTCGAGCAAATGCCCTTCATCAAACACAACTGCACAATGGTCCGGCAGAAGAGGAATTTGTCCTTCCCGCTTACGGGCTTCATAAGTCCACACATGCTCCATATAATAATCGTGGGAACAAATAACCAGATCGCCAGCCTTACGATAATGATCACGTGAGAGTGTCTGACCACAGCGATGGCGCACATCACAGGTAAAGCAATCCTGAAATGAATCCCAATTGATTTTGTTCCACTGTTCGTCATTCAGATCTGAATAATCCCTGCGGTCGCCATAAGCATGGAACTCCTGCAGGGCGGTATGTGAGTGCACAAAATCCGGCAAAGTCTCATACAGGTCATCCAAGGGCAAGCTCTCGTCATCGTTATTCCGGGCCTGATCCAGCTTCTTTAAACACATATAATGATCCGGTGATTTGGCAAGTCTGGCGTCAATCTCCATATTCAAGTGCCGCGAAAGTTTGGCAATATCTCCTTCAGGCTTTACAAGCTGTTCAATCAACGACTCGTCTGCACAAGCGATAATAGCCGGTTTACCGGTATAACGTGCATAACAGATGCTGTATAGTAAATAAACCAAGGTTTTACCGGTTCCAACACCGGCCTCGGCAAAAATGGTCTTCTTATCTGCAAAAGCCCGTTCCAGCTGATACGCCATATAAATCTGTTCATCACGGACTTCAAAGCCTGCCTTAGGGAGGATTTCATAGAACACTTCTCCAACCCATTCACCCACCTGCTCGATAAAAGGTTTGGTACGATCATACTCAAAAGGATACTGTTTCGCCAACAAGCCTACCTCCAATATTAAGATCAGGCACTTCTATCATGCCATGAAAGATTATCAACCAACAGGAAAAACTTAATTATCTCATGAATTCGCTATAAACACAAATTAATTCTCTGTTTATAAAAATATAAATTACATCAGCACATTGCTGCTTTGCATTCCTAAGTTTTCTTTGGTTCAACAAGTTAATATTGTTGTATTATTTTCAGTCTACTTATATATTGGTATTATAATTATAAGCCTTTTGGCCCAAATTAGCTGACCAAATGACTACTATCACTTAAGAGGTGTTATAAATTGGGCCTATTTTCATGGATTGATTTAACGTTGTGTTTGCTTTTATTTGTGCTTTTTGTTTATGTATTTGCATCTGTAACCATCACTAACCTACATAAAGCTTATCTAGTCTTCCACTTCTCCATGATGTTATGGCCCTTCTGCCAGTTTGCTATTAAAACAACGGATAACCCACAGTTTCAATTGTTTTATGTAAAGCTCGCTTTTGTTGATACGTCTCTGCTGGCTATTGGCTGGCTTCTGTTCACCATTTTCCTCACAGGTCATTCGTCCTTTCTACGAAGAAAAAGTATCTTGCTACTGTTTCTTCCAGCTCTATTAGTAGCGCTCGGTGTGATATTCAATCCAAACGGCTGGTTCGTTCAGCCTGTGTACGGTACGTATATCCAGAGAACTTACGGGCCTCTTTTCTGGTTTAACATCACTCTATTGATCGCTTATGTAATTGTTTCGCTTTACATTATGTATGTAGCTTTGGTATCCGACAAGGCAATCCGTATCAAAAAGCAAATTAAACGCGTGCTTCAAGGGATTATGGTGATGACTGCATTCATCTTGTCGGATATCATCCTCAATGTGGGCTTATCCCGTTTTCTACCGGTCATTCCAGGATTGACATCTCTTGGCATTCTTTTATCTGCCGTCTTTTTTATCATTGCCATTCATCGCGATAAAGTATTTGATATTGTGACCATCGCTCATCAGGACATTTTTGACACGATCGCGATTGGTATTCTCGTAATTGATGATAATGACACCGTTGTAGAAATAAATTATTCACTGCTACCCTATGTCCAATTGAAAATAGGTGACCACTTCAGTATCGAAGCTATTCTGCCAAAAAACTCTGACAAAGCGGAAGCATTCCTTGAATCTTACCGGAATCAGCCGTTGAAGAGAATAGAAACGGAACTAATATATTATGGTAATTTAAAACCAGTCCATGTCAATATTCAGGTTGCCCCGATTATGGTTAGCGATTTAAGAGTTGGACGAATTATCACATTCCAGGACAGAAGTGAGCTTCGTCGTCTCATCGATGAGACTAGTAGTCAGAACCAAATTCTGCAAGTCCGGAATCAATCTTTAATCGGAATTCAGACTGAGCTTTTTCAAACCAATCAGAAACTAGAACAGATGGCGATCACCGACAGTTTGACCGGTTGTTATAATCGTCATTACTTGACCCAACAGTTAGAGCAGGAAGTTATGAAGAACATGAATTTCCAACTCCCGTTTGCGATCCTTTTGTTAGATATCGATTATTTCAAGCAAGTCAATGATAGTTATGGCCACTTGGTTGGCGATGAAGTGATATGCAGTACTGTGGAAGCCATCAAGTTGACTTTGCGGCGGGCCGACGTCCTGGCCCGTTATGGCGGTGAGGAGTTCATTATTTATTTACCCAATACGAATCAAACACAGGCTACCCTTCTGGCTGAAAGCGTCAAATCGGCGGTCGAATCCAATAAAACGATCATCCCTAATATAGCTACTTCTATCTCCATTACGATAAGTATGGGATTGTTGTCCATTACTAAGTTTGCCGTTGAAAATCCACAGAATTCATATTTAAATGAATTATATGAATCTGTAGACAAAGCCTTATACCAAGCTAAAAAAGAAGGTCGCAACCGGATTGTCAGCATCTTTAGATAAAAAAAACTAACCGACCTGCAGCCTGCAGATACGGGCTACGGAGTCAGTTAGTTTTAGCAATTCTTCTTATCCCTTATTGTTGTTTGACACGGAGCATCTCTTGCAGCAGATGCCCTACTTCTTCTTCGGGAAAAGCAGCCACAAGAATCTCTTTAAATGTCCCTTGTGCTTTGTCGATCTTATCCTGGCCTATTTGGGTCAAAGAAGTATAAATGCTTCTGCGGTCATCATCGCAGGTAGTTCTTTGTAAGGCTCCACAGCCCTTGGCTTCAAAGCGGCTCACAAGTCGAGAAACGGCACTCTGGCTTAAACCCACCATTGACTCCAGTTGCTGCAGCTTCAGCTTCTTCTCGGATGCCTCGGACAGAAACAGCAGCAAATAAAATTCTTTCAAAGACAAATCATGTCTCTCTTGCAGCTTCGTTTCCAAGGCATTGGCAACATTCATTTGTATATGTGTCAAAGTCAACCAGTTAGTTATAAGGTTACGTTCAAGGTTATCCTTCATCTCATTATTCCTTTCTCAGGCGTAAGTCCTACGATGAATTTTATTAATCTTTCCTTATCCCATTATAACACTGGTCACTAGCCACTAGTCACTCATCACTTTATTCTTGGAAATCCCTGCTCATACTGTTTTGGAAGTCCAGCCTCTTTATGAAGCTGTACTCCTGCCTCCAACGTCCAATATGGATTTCTTAGCATCCCCCGTCCAATGGCCACAAGGTCTGCTTCATCATTACCGATCACGGCATTCGCAAGTGCCGGCTCATCCAATCTTCCTACCGCAATAACTGGAACATTTAAGCTGTACTTGATTTCTCTAGCCAACGGGACTTGATAACCCGCATGCGTGCCTGGTTTTCCTGCAGCGGCAATTGGACCTTCTCCACCAGCACTAATATGAAAAATATCTGCGCCAGCGTCTTTATATACCTTGCTGAATGCCAGACTCTCGTGAATTCCATAACCGCCCTCTACATATTCTTTAGCAGAAATACGCATGATCAAGGGCATCCCTGCTGGCATTTCACTCTTAGCCGCCAGAATAACTTCTTTACCGAACAACGTTAAATCTTGGCCATATTCATCCGTTCTATGGTTAGTCAATGGGGAATGGAATTGGTGAATTAAATAACCATGCGCACCATGAAGCTCAATCACATCAACTCCGGCCTGAATAGCGCGTCTCACTCCCATACGATATTTTTCTACCATGGTCTTCACTTCTTCAGTTGTTAATTCCTTGGGAGTTTTGGATTCCGCATTAAAAGCAATTGCCGATGGTGCTACAGGGACTGCAGCGTCTTCGGCTTTGCGCCCTGCGTGGGCAATTTGGATGCCGACTTTGGCACCATACGAATGACATGCCTCAATAATTCTAGCCAATGCGGGGATCTGCTCATCAGACCAAATTCCAAGATCATAATCAGTGATGCGACCCTCTGGCTCTACATCAGTCATCTCAATAATAATTAACCCAGCTCCACCAATAGCCCGGCTCACATAATGGTTATAATGCCAGTCCGTAGCGATTCCATCTTTATTAGTAACCGAATATTGACACATTGGAGGCATAACCACACGGTTCTTCAGCTTCAAATCCTTCAATTCATAAGGGGTAAATAAATCCTTCATAATCTCTCTCCTCTTTGGATATTAAATGCATGCTCATGCATTTAATATATAGAACAAAAAAGCTTCTGT
>LIDZ01001418.1_pt1 | contig 14608 bp, 12 predicted proteins | sample 644651 | NCBI WGS metagenome assembly LIDZ01 (sample SAMN03856242, study PRJNA289617) | food metagenome | isolation source: wine grapes on drying loft during traditional withering process | host: Vitis vinifera cv. Corvina | place: Italy: Gargagnago di S. Ambrogio di Valpolicella | collected 2014-01 | reverse complement strand
GTCAATCAGAAAAAACAGAATAAAAATGGCATCTTAGGTCAGATTAAAAAACGCGGCGGGAAAAAGCGGAAATAATGGCGCAAAAAAGTCGATAACCCCACTGGCTTTCTGTGGTTATCGACTACAAATTATTTGAATAGCGTCAGCGAAGGTTAATGAAACTCCTGCACGATATGCCTTAACCCGACTACCTTGTCCAGCTGCTCCCAGGGGAAGTTGCTGAAGCTGTTAAAATGACCATAAACCGAAGTTTGCTTAAATAACGGCGTCTTCAGCTGCAGTGCGTCGATCATGCCTCTAGGAGACAGGTCGAAGGTTTTTAGTACGGCGATTTTCAGCAGTTCTTCTGGCAGACTGCTGGTGCCGAAGGTCTTGATGTCAATTGCTACTGGTTCTTGATAACCAATCGCATAAGACAGGGCAATTTGGCAGCGTTGGGCCAAGCCGGCTGCGACAATATTTTTGGCGATGTGGCGGGCCATGTAGGCTCCCGAGCGGTCCACCTTGGTGCCGTCTTTTCCAGAAAAAGCTCCACCGCCGTGAGGAATAACACCACCATAGGTATCGACAATAATTTTCCGGCCGGTAAGCCCAGTATCGCCGAAGGGTCCGCCGATGACAAAACGACCAGTGGGATTAATCAAATAGCGGGTTTTTTCATTCAGCAATTTGGCTGGCAAAACAGGCGCAATGATTTTTTCTCTGACCTGGTTCCGCAGCTCTTCAACGATAATTTCTTCAATGTGCTGCGTGGAAAGAACCACATCGGAAATCTGAATCGCCTGCTGTTTTTCGTCGTAAAGAATCGTCACCTGCGCTTTGCCGTCCGGCAATAAGAAGGGCAGCTGGCCGCTTTGTCTAGCTGTATCCAGTTTTCGTGTCAAAGCATGGGCTAAATGAATCGGAAGCGGCATAAAATCCACCGTTTCGTCACAAGCATAGCCGTAGACACTGCCTTGATCGCCGGCACCGATTGAGCCCGCGGCTTGATCTACGCCTTGGCTGATGTCTGGTGACTGCTGATGAAGATTGGTGAGAACAATACAGTTTTTAGCATCAATCCCTATTGCATTACTGGTATATCCCACCTCCTGCAGAAGCGTTCTTGCAACAGCTTCTATGTCGACCTGGGCACGGCTAGTGACTTCGCCGGCAATGACTAGCAGGTTATTGGAAATCATGCATTCAACGGCGACCCGAGATTCCGGATCGCCGGTTAAAAAAGCGTCCAAAATACGATCAGAAATTTGATCGCATAATTTATCTGGATGCCCTTTTGTAACGGATTCAGAAGTTAAATAGTTCATCTTGTTCGCTCCTTTTACTCATCGAAGGTGTCAATGATCCCGATAATGGCGGCATCGATGGGCGCGTCTTGATTTTTGGTGGCCATCCGAGCCGCGCTGCCTCTGACGACTAATACAAACTCGCCCCGTCCAGCTCCAACTAAATCAATTGCGACAATTTCCTCCAGTTTTTCTTGGGTAGCTCGCTGGATCAATTCTACGATCATCAATTTATATCCTGTTAAGGCTGCTTCTTTTTTGGTGGAAACTACATTTCCTACGACTTTTCCGATATACATAGACTCATCTTCTTTCTAAAATAGTTGACTCAATTGCAATTCTGTTGAAGTATCCACAACGTAATTTATCCGTCACAGCTCTCCACTTCTTGTCCTTAATAATAAATAGAAGCGTTTCTATTCATTATTGAGGACAAGAACTGTCCTCAATTTTTTATAGCTGAGGTAAAATATTTTCTACATCAGTATGTGGGCGTGGAATCACATGAACAGAGACTACCTCTCCCACGTTAGCCGCTGCCGCAGAGCCAGCGTCGACTGCTGATTTTACTGCGCCGACATCGCCTCTAACTAAGACAGTTACTAGTCCTGATCCGATTTGTTGGTAACCGACTAATTGAACATTGGCTGATTTCACCATTGCGTCAGCCGCCTCAACTGCTCCGATAAATCCTCGTGTTTCTACCATTCCTAATGCATCATTCATTGTTCTTCCTCCTTGAGCTTACTTCGACTTTTTCTTGGTCGTTTTTTTCCCGCTTGGTTTTTTCTCGGGTTGTTTTTTCGCTTCTGTCTTCGACTTTTCAGCCGTGACTTCTTTTTTTGTTTCGGTTTGTTTTGGTTCGGGCTTAGCAGACTCGCTTGGTTTCTCAACGGCTGTTTTCTCGGAATCGTTTGGTTTTGATTCCTCAGGTTTTACTTCTTCTGCTTTCGTTTCCTCTACCTTTGCTTCTTCGGGTTTCGGTTCCTCAGCTTTTGCTTCTTCTACTTTTGGTTCTTCCTTTTCTTCCGGCTTTTCCGGCTCAAAAAAGATATTTTCAATCGGGCGTGGAATGACTTTGCTGGAAATAAGGCTGTTTTCTTGAGCAGCGAGGTGTTTGCCGCAATCGACTGCCGCATTAACGGCCCCCACGTCACCAAAGACCTTTACTACAATCCAGCCGTTGCCCTTGGTTTTGGTTAGTTCTCCTAAGCGGACATTGGCCGCCTTCACCATTGCATCGGCAATTTCGATCGCTACGACGAGGCCGCGGACTTCCACCATTCCTAAAGATTCTCTGTTCAATTCATCTCCTCCTTTCCAAAATCAATTTCTCCTAGCTCTTTTAGAAGCTGATAGTTAAGATAACGCTGCTTGGCTACCGTAAATAGTCGGTTGACTCGCTCCTGAGTAAAATCAGGATGCTGAAATCTTGGTTGTTTTTGCAAAAATGCATTGAAGGCTTGGGCATCTGGCGGTTTACTGTACAGCTTCATTTGCCCATCACAGTAGGTATAAAGCGGCCAGTACCCACAGGCTACCGCATCTTTGCTGCTTTCAACCGTCGACAAATTGGTATTATTCATAATACAAGGACTGTAAGCAATCACGATCGAAGTCCCAGGATACGCTTCGGCTTCCTGAAACACCTTCAGAACATGGGCCGGATGAGAAAATAACGAAACCTGAGCTACGAAAATTTCCTCATACTGCATTGCATAATACCCAAAATCCTTTTTCATGCGGCGATTGCCTTTGGAAGCAAATTTTACTTTGGCCCCTAATGGCGTTCCTTTTGACAGTTGGTTTCCAGTATTGGCATAGCCCTCATTGTCTAAAATCAGAACGTTGCAATCTTCGCCGCGGGAAATGAGATGGTCCAATCCCCCAAAGTCGATATCATAAGCCCAGCCGTCACCACCGACAATCCAGTGGGTTCTTTTGACTAAATAAGCCTTCAGTTCAATAATCCGCTGCAGCTTTTGATCCTTGGAATTAGCGACCAGAGTTAAAAACTGTTGAATCGCAGCTAGATCTTTTCCCGCCAGCTTCAGCAGATCCTCAGCGAATTTACGAATGACAATTCCCTGCTGTTTATCGACGGACACCTCCTCCAGCAGCTGATACACTTGCTTATGGCGAAGCTTGAAGCCTTGCTCCATCCCTAGGCCAAAGGCACTATTGTTTTCAAACAAGGAACTGGACCAAATCGGCCCGGTTTGCTGCTTGGTTTGATAAAAGGCGGAAAAAGGTGCACTGGCTGACCAAATTGATGAACAACCGGTGGCATTAGCAATACTTAAGCGTTCCCCAAACAGCTGGGTCAGTAATTTTACATAAGGCGTTTCGCCGCAGCCGGCACACGCACCGGAATATTTCAATAACGGCTCCACAAATTGACTTTCACGTACATTTCGTTTGATTGGAGCAACACTTTCGTTCAGGTTCCCAGATTCCGCTGCTTCCCATTGTTTCTGCTTATCCTTCCGTTCAGCTAGAGTAAGACGTTGTAAACTTAACGCCTTCTCAGCTTTGGCCGGGCAAGCTTCGACACATAATTGGCAGCCGGTACATTTTTCCGGATTAAGCAAAACTTGATAATCCAGCTGGGGCTTCCCTTTAAAATCCCCCTGCGCTTCTTTAGCCTCTGTCACAAACGGGCGAATCGCGCCGTGAGGACAAACCAATGAACACAGGTTGCACTGACGGCAGGCATCTTTTTGCCAACAAGGAATTTCCTCCGCCGGCGGCACCAGCATATCCTGGCTGCCCCCTAACGGAATTGAGCCATCAGCCATCCCATTGGTTAACAGGTCGCAGGTAGAAATCGTATTGCCAGAACGTTTTTGTACCGGCAAGGATATCGTCTGTTGAAACTTGTCCCGCTTTCGATTGGTTTCCAAAGGTTCGTCCGCCAAGCTTGACCAGTTAGGATCAATCGGAAGTTTTTCACCTGTGGCTAACACTTGATCCATCGCCGCAAAAACTGCCTGGCGATATTCTGAATCTTCCATATAACTATGCAGATGCACAAGCTTGAGATAGCTTTCCTGTGGAGAAGGCATCCTTAAAAATTCAGCTTTCTCTAACAAACTCGCCATCATCAATGGTCCAATCTTAGGCCCCAACTGATGCTGACGAGCAATCCGATTGGCATCCGTTACAAACACGTTGATTTTCTTATTCGCTAAAGTCCGCTTCACCTGGTTAGTCAGATGCTGCGGCAGGTTTTCTGTTCGATAACTGGTATTTAATAGTAAGGTCCCCCCAGCCTTTAACGGTTCAAGGGCTTGATATTCATTTAAGTAACTCAGCTCATGGCACATTAGAAAATCGACTGGCACCTCTTCGTCCACGCCGCGGATCTTCTCTTCAGCAAAGAAAAGGCGGGCTGAGGTAAGTCCGCGCGATTTTGTGGCGGGATAAACGAAATCAGCTTTCACATCAAAATCGGTTTCTTGACTGATCAGCTGAACAAAATCCTTGGCACTGGAAACCGTCCCGTCAGAACCGACACCGAGAATTTCAACGCCGAGAACGTCTGCTTTACGAGCTCTTTGACCGGGCGTTAACGATAGCTTCGTCACATCGTCGGTGATTCCGATGGTGAATTCGGACTTTCTTCCGGTTTTCTGCAATTCAGCAAATACTGCCAACAGCTGAGCCACGGTGGTCTTTTTGCCACCTAATCCGTAACGACCGCCAATTACTTCGATGGCGGGATCGTGGGCAGCAACCACTCGTTGCACATCCAGCAATAAAGGTTCTCCAGAAGCGCCAGGCTCCTTGGTGCGATCCAAAACCGCCAGCTGCTTCACTGTAGCAGGCATTGCGTCTAAAAATTTTTGTTTCGGAAACGGTCGGTACACATGAACCGTCAACAGTCCCACCTTTTCATTACGAGCTAAGCAGTCATCCACGGCGGCTTCCGCAATTTCTCTGGCAGAACCCATTAAAACCACGACCGACTCGGCTTGAGGATCACCATAATAATTGACGGAAGAACAGTCGGTTCCAAAAAGCGGGTTCAGCTGCTGGATCGTTTCCTCGATGATTCCTTCGATTGAAAGATAGAAAAGATTGACGGCTTCCCGTTGCTGAAAATACAACTCCGGACCTTGGGCGGTACCGCTGACCTTAGGTGAAAAATTAGAAACGCCCTGACTTTTGAAAAGCGTCAAGGCCTCCAGATCCACCTGCTGGGCCAGTTCTTCATACCTTGGCAGCTGAATTTTCCGCAATTCATGACTAGTGTCAAAGCCGTCGAAAAAGTGCACGACTGGCAAGCGGCCTCGAATGGCAGTTAAATGCGCAGCCGCCGAAAACAGGGCGGCTTCTTGCACACTGCTGGCCGAAAGCATTACCGCGCCGGTTTGACGCAGGGCCATCACATCGCTATGATCCCCGTGAATATTCAAGGCACTAGTAGAAATCGAGCGGGCCGCCACCTGAAAGACGCCCGGCAAAAGCTCGCCTACCATTTTGTATAAGGTAGGAACCATTAACAAGAGTCCTTGTGAGGAAGTATAGGTAGTGGTTAACACACCGGACTTTAATAAACCGTGCATGGAACCCGCCACATTGGCCTCCGAATCCATCACCAGCGTTTCCACCGTTTCACCCAGTGCATTTAGGTTCTGCTGCTGGGACCAGGCTTCCACCACTTCGCTCATTTTGGAAGAAGGGGTGATCGGGAAAAGGCTGACTGCCTCTGAAAAAGCATAGGAGCTGTAAGCCGCGGCTTGATTGCCGTCCATGACTTGTTTCATTTCCCGTTCCTCCTTTCCTTTTATTTACCCACCAATTTTACACGGCACGCCGATTCCTTCGACTAATTCCTGCAAAATCGTCATACGATTGGTGGAAGGTGTATCAATATCGGCTGCCAAATAGGTCATATCCAAATGGCCATACTTGTTGGAACCATAAGGATGATACGGCAGCAAATTAATCTTCGTTGCCCTCAAATGCTTAGCGATCAGAGCAATCGCCGCAATATCCTCAGGACTATCGTTAAAATCCGGAATCACTGGGATTCTCACCACCAGCTCCACACCTGGAAATTCAGCGATCACCTGAGCGGCTTTCAAAATCAGATCATTGGGCTGGCCGATATATTTCTGATGCTTCACGCTATTTAAATGTTTAATATCCAACAGCACTAAATCGGTATAGGGCAGTATTTTTTTCAACACTTCTTCTTTAGCATAACCGGTAGTTTCAATCGCGGTATGCCAGCCCTGTTCCTTGCAGGCTGCTAAAAGCTCCGTTGCCATTTCCGGCTGAGCCAAGGCTTCACCACCGGATAAGGTGATGCCGCCGTTGGATTTCCGGTAGTGAACCTCGTCTTTTCTCAGCTCGACAATCAAGTCGTTAACCGTCATTTCCTGTCCGGTCATGGTTAAGGCCTCGCTAAAGCAAACATCGGTACATTTTCCGCAATTGATACACTTGGACCGATCAATCGTTACCTCCGGCGTGTAAGAAATCGCCCCCTGAGGACAAACCGGTGCGCACATTCCGCAGCGGATACAATTTTTCTGAATCAGCATCAGCTGTTTGCTGAAGACCTGGCTTTCAGGATTGCAGCACCATTCGCAGCGCAGCGGACAGCCTTTGAAAAAGACAATCGTCCGAATGCCAGGCCCGTCATGCACCGAAAAACGCTGGATATCAAAAATCATGCCGGTCTTTTCTTTTGTCGCATTCATACATCCACCTCAGTCGTATTGCCTAGAAGACTTGTTCCGTCCGGGCAATAATATCTTCTTGAATTGATTTATCCAGTGAAACAAAGTGAGCACTGTAGCCGGCTACCCGAACCACCAAGTTTTTGTATTTGTCTGGATTCTTTTGGGCATCCACCAGTTTTTCCCGACTGATTACGTTAAATTGTACGTGCATGCCTTTTTGTTCAAAGTAACCGCGAACCAATGCTGACAAGTTGTTCAAGCCTTCTTCCCCCTGCAACGCAGATGGATGGAATTTTTGGTTCAGCAATGTTCCGTTTGAAGCAATGTGGTGATCCAATTTCGCTACTGAGTTCAAGGCAGCTGTCGGGCCCTTTTGGTCGCGACCAGAAGTTGGTGATACCCCATCGGCTAAAGGTTCGCCTTCGTAACGTCCATCGGCTGAAGCTTTGGTTTCCATTCCGCAAGACACATTGGCCGAAACTGGGTACAAGCCTGGTTGGAAGGTACCGCCCCGTGGGTTGGTATATTTTTGCACTTCTTCACAATAAATCAAAGCTACTTCGCGAACGATATCATCGACTTCATCAATGTCATTGCCGAATTTTGGTGCGCCGTTGATTAACAATTGACGAATGTATTCCCCGTCTTTGTTCGTCGCTGCCGCAGCAACTGGTGCTGGATTTTGTTGTTCAGCTAATAGATCCTTCAACAGATCCACCAATTTTTCGCTAGTCAGATTAGTTAAATCAACATTAGTTAATTTATCCGCTGGCGCAGCTTGACTGATGGAAGCGCCTTGGCCGAAGTTGCTGTCTAAAACTTGTTTTAATTCTGGTAAAGTCAGCTTGCCTTCTTCAAAGACCACTTTTTTGATCGCCATCAATGAATCCCCAGCGTTGGCAATCCCAACCCCTTGAGGTCCCGTGAAGTTGTAATGAGCGCCGCCTTCTTGCAAGGATTTGCCTTTTTTAATACAGCAATCTACCATTGAAGATAAGAATGGCAACGGTGTTCTTTGACCGTGGGCCACATCCACTGAGTTATCGGCATTGATTAACAGCTTAACGAAATATTCCATTTGTTTTTTGAAGGCTGCTTCCAATTGTTCGTAGCTAGTATAAGAAGCAGCATCGCCAGTTTGCAAACCAACTTTTTTGCCGTCTGCGTAGCCGTTGTTCAAGGTAAGTTCCAATACTTTTGGAATGTTGAAGAATGCGGCATCATGCCAGCCTTCGGTTTTACCGCCGACTTGCGGTTCCACACAGCCGATAATGCCGTAATCCCGCGCATCCTGTAAGCTGATGCCGCGATTTTCCAACGCTGGAATGATTACTTCATCGCTGTAGTAGGCAGGCATCCCTAGGCCCATGCGAGAAACATCGCCGGCTTTATGCAGCAACGCTTCTGGTGTTTTATTCCATACCCGAATCGAAAGGGATGGCTGCGGTAATTTCGTGTGAGCCGTTGCTTCTAAACAAGCGAATGACAATGGATTGGTGGCATCAATTCCGCGGCCGTTTTGTCCCCCAACAATTAAGTTTTGGAACATTGGGTAGCCGCCAAAGGCTTTAGTTGAACCTTCATCACGAATTTTGTTGACGTCGTTGAATTTCACCCATAGGCAATCCAATAATTCTTGAGCGCAATCTTCAGAAATCCGGCCGCCTTCCACATCTTTTTTGTAGAATGGGTAAACATATTGGTCAAAACGCATTGGTGAAATGGAATGACCATTGGATTCAATTTGAATCACCGCTTGGATAATCCAGAAGGACTGCAGGGCTTCATAGAAACTTTCTGCTGGGTATTCTGGTACGCGACGCAGATTTTCGGAAATTTTAGCTAATTCGTTTTTGCGTTGGCTGTCGCTAGTCCGGTTGGCTTCTTCAGCGGCCAGACTTGCCAAACGATTGGCATAATTAATTACCGCATTGGTGGAAATAATCACGGCTTCCAAGAAATGGGATTTAGTCACCGCTTCTGGATCGCCATAGTCTAAGGAAGCTAATTCTTGTTGGGCTTCTTCTTTGATGCCCTTCAAGCCGATTTCTAATACTTTGCCGTAGTCCACCGAAATATGGCCCACACCGTTAAAGTAGTAGTTCCCTACTGTAAACACACCTGCGTTCATAGCGTCTTTGGTTTCTGGGAACATTAATTCAGTCGCTAATTCATTCGTGGTGCGACCTTTCCAATATTTGAAGGCTTCGGAAAGTTCTCGTTTGACATCCTCAGAAATTCGGAACAAGTCGCCGGTTCTTTTTTCGATGCGATCAAACTCTTCTTCCAACCATTGATTGGAAAACTCAGGAAAAATTTGCGTGCCTCGCGGTGATTTAGTTAAGTTTCCTACGATTAACTCGTCAGGACGAATCACTAAGCTCATGTTGCCAAGAATTTTTTCCAAGGCTTTGGCCCGACGGATAATGACTGGTTGGTTTTCAGTTTCTTTATAAGATTCGGTAATCAATAACACCCTTTCAGACTCAATTCTTGGGTCCACCGAATACAAATCATCAATTAACTTATCAATACGTTTACTTTTTTCTACCATTTTAAAACTCCTCTCAATTTTCAGTATCTACTTCTTGGTATATAGAGATAAATAGATTTCCTTTAGTGCTTCCTCCGTTACTGCGCGTGGATTGGTTTTCGTGCAGTCGTCCTGTAAAGCAAAGGCCGCGATGGTTTCACCCGCCTGCTGATAAACCGACTCAGAAATTCCAAAGCAGCTAAAGCTCTTTTCCATCTCTAAGGCTTCATTTAATAGTTCAATTGCTAAAATCAAATTGGCTGTGCCTTCTTCGGTTGTAGCCGCCGGCAAACCTAAAAGCTTAGCTAGCCGACAATATTTCTGGCCATTTTCTGATTGGGCATTGTAGGCAATCACCGCTGGCAAAAGCAGGGCATTGATGCGACCATGGGGCAGATGATGAATCCCGCCAATCGCGTGGGCCAAGCTGTGATTGATCCCTAAGGAACTGTTGGTAAAGGCCATACCCGCTAAGGCTGAGGCCTCGTGCATTTTTTGTCGTGCCGATAAGTTATCCGGCTGCTGGAAAACTTCGATCAGGTTTTCAAAAACCAGCTGAACCGTTTTTTCGGCTAAGGCATCGGTGAAGGTACTGGCATTGGTTGAAACATAGGCTTCCAGGGCATGGGTCAGTACGTCCATCCCGGTATCCGCCGTAATTTTAGCCGGTACGGTTTTCACCAAATCAACATCCAAAATCGCTACCTCTGGCACTAGCCGTTGATCAACATAGGGTTTTTTATCGTTGCCGTTAGTAATCACTGTAAAGGATGTTACCTCGCTGCCGGTTCCGCTGGTTGACGGAATCGCGATGAAGTCCGGCTTTTGATAAGCGGCAGACAATTTGTAGTTGGCTAAAATCATGCCCTTAGCTACATCAATCGCTGAACCGCCGCCGATGGCAATCAGGCAATCCGGTTGAAATTGATTCATCTGCCAAACTCCTTCACCGATCGTTTCTATCGTCGGATCCGGTGTGATGGCATCAAAGAGTAAAAAGGCTTTATCGGTTTGATGGAACTGTGAACTGATCTGATCGACAAATCCCAGCTGCACCATCATCGGGTCCGCCACAATCATGGCCCTTTGATAAGGACTTTGACTGAAATACTCCCTGAGCGACGTATCAAAAATGACCTTTGAGGCAATCGTAAAATCTTTCATTCTTGACTCCTTTCTAAGAAGTTTCAGACAGTTTCTTCAAGGCTGCTTCAATTAATTTACGCACATCATTGTCCGAAATATCCACGGTACTTGCGCCGATAGAAATCGCTGGTTGAGCAACATCCTCAGGCCCCCGCAGGCTTTCCATCGATTTCACGCCGTAAGCGGCTTTTCTAATATTGATTAAATGCAGCGGCGTAATGTTATCCGAGGTTGAGCTGCCACCTACTGCGCCACAGCCTAAAGTTAAAGCCGGTTCAAGATTGGTGGTGCCGCCGATTCCTCCTAGTGCTCCTGGAGTATTAATCAGCATTCTAGAAACTGGTTTATGCAAGGCAAATTCTTTAATGACCTCTTCGTCTTGGGAATGGATACATAAGGTATGCCCTCTGCCTTCCACGTTTAACAATTCAATCGAACGGTTGCAGGCATCCAGCCAATTTTCTTCGACGTAAAAGGCAATCACTGGGCAAAGCTTTTCTTTGCAGTAAGGATTGCTAGGTGCTACCGTTTCTTGCGGTGAGACTAAAATCGTCGTATTCTCAGGAACAAAAATATCAGCCATCTTCGCCACCTGAACCGCTGTTTTTCCGACAATCTGCGGATTCATCGTTCCGTTTCCCCGTAAAATGAAACCGGCTAATTTATCGCTTTCAGATTCAGAAAGGAAATAAGCTTGGTGTTTCTTCAATTCAGCAATCACTTGTTCTGCGATCACTCGTTCTACCACAATTGATTGCTCCGACGCACAAATCACGCCGTTATCAAAAGTTTTACTGGCAACAATATCAGCAACGGCTTGTTCCACATTGGCTGTTCGTTCGATGAAGGCTGGACCATTTCCAGGACCCACACCAATGGCCGGATTGCCGGAGCTGTAGGCCGCCCGAACCATTGCTTCGCCGCCGGTTGCTAGAATCAAGGCGGTGTCGCGATGCTTCATCAGCTCTTCAGTGCCTTTGGCAGTTAAAGTCGTTAGCGCACCGATAATTCCATTAGGCGCTCCCGCTTCTGAAGCTGCTTGACGCAAAATTTTGACCGTTTCTAAAATCGCATTTTTCGCCCCGGGATGAGGTGAAATGACAATGCCGTTGCCGGCTTTGACCGCGATTAAGGCTTTGTAGATCGTTGTTGAAGTTGGATTCGTTGAAGGAATCAATCCTGCGATTACCCCCATCGGTACCGCCACATCCATGATCCGGTTGTCCTTGTCGTCTTTCAAAATCCCAACGGTCTTCAGATCTTTAATACTGGACCAAACCACGTCGCTGGCAAATTTATTTTTCAAGGTTTTATCTGTCACATTGCCGAAGCCGGTTTCTTCGTTGGCCAGCTTGGCTAGATACGCCGCATTTTCGCTGGTCTTCTTAACCATCGCTTCCACGATCGTGTCGATTTGTTCTTGCGACATTTCAGCTAATTTCTTTTGGGCCTTTTTAGCGGCTTCGATCACGAATCTTGCTTCTTGGATCGATTGTAAATCTTTATCGTATTCCACTAGTTATGTCTCCCTTCTCCTTGATGCTCGTTAAGAAATTCTCGTGCTAAGTCCGTCATTTTTTGAGAAGAACTTAAGTAAGCTAGCGGGTCTTGCTTTACATCCTTCAAGGTTAAAACTCTGGTTGAGGAATGCACTTGCGGTGTTTTCATCTGTTTGATTATTTGGCTTTTTTTAGTAATAAATTGTTCAAAGGCTTCCTTCCAGCCTTGCAAGGTCAGGCTTTGGACACCCAGCGTCTTCAGCTTGGCTTCATGATCATAGTAAAGCTGCTGCATCGCTGGATTTTGATTGATTTCTCGAAAGGCAGCAAATTCATTGTCGGTCAGCCAGCAGTGATTTGCGGCCATGACCGGCTTTGCCATCAGCAATCCTTGATTCACCAAAGTAAGCGGCAAATTATCAGCAACGCCTAAGGCCAGCTTGGCTAGACTGTTGCGGGTCAAGTAGGGAATCAAAATCAAGTCTACCTGAGCTAAATCCGCCAGCACAGTTGCATCGGCTGTTTGAATTATGCGACCCAACTGCTCCCATTTCGAGGAATCGAAAAATTCCTGGTAGGCCTTGGAAAATACAAATTGGTACTGACAGTGACTTTGGTGCTTCTCCAATAAAGAAAAGATATGCTCTTCCTTTTGATTGCTGCCAAATCCCACCACCAACACGTGATACTGTCTTTCGGTCAATTCAGCCAATACTTTCTTCAGCAAAAGCTCTAATTCTTCGGCATTCATCGGCCTCACCTCAATTATCTTTGACGATTTCGACAAAGGTATTTTTATTGGCTAATCCGGCCGCATTCGCTTCATCGGTGTCAAGATGACATTCCAGTCGGTAGCGATCGCTGATTCGCACAAGCGTGTTGTAAAAAACTGCTTGGCGTTCGCCGACTGTCTTGATCGCCACGGCATCCCCTTGAACAACCTCAAAATGTTGTGCATCTTCTGGGGTCATGTGAATGTGGCGTTTGGCGATAATCACGTTTTGTTTCAGCTGAACCGAGCCCATAGGTCCCACAATTAAAGCCGAACCGGCATTGGTTAAATCTCCAGATTCATTTACCGGAGCTTTGATGCCTAACTGGAAGGAATCCGAACGGGAAATTTCCAGCTGCGATTCGCTGCGAACCGGACCTAACACCCGAACGTTGTGAATCGTACCTTTTAGACCCACCACGGTCACCGTCTGCGCTGCCGCAAATTGCCCCGGCTGCGACAAATAGTTTTTCCGAGTTAGCTCAAAGCCTTTTCCAAACAAGGTCTCAAGGTCCTGCTGACAAAGATGAATATGCCGATTAGAAATCCCCACGGGAATCTTCTTTTCTGCCGACTGTTCCTGCTTCTGGTTTATCTGACTCAACAGCTGCTGAGCAACCGCTAGTAATTGTTCATCAGAAAATTTCGTGCGATTCATCTATTTTCGCCCCTGTCTAATATAGAGTAGGTGTAGATGAAGAAGGAGCATCTCCGCCCAGTGCTTCCAGTGAAGCCAAACCAACTTCTTGGGCACTAAGCAATGCTTGCTTCACGGCACCAGAGTCGCCAGTAATGGTAACAATAATTTCATTCGAGCGAGCAGTTCCACTATTAGGACTTGCAAAGGTAACGATGGAAACGTTGGCTGTCTTCACTGCAGTATCAGCCATTAACAAACCAATCGCAGCCGGTGCACCGACAATAATCCCAAATGATTTTCCAACTGGTGCGGTAAAGCCCATTTCCAAGGCTTGACTTGCCCGTGCGGTATAATGCGATTCAATATGGCCAGCGTCATTGCCGTACACATTGCCAAAGTTTTTCTCAACGGCTGACAACGTAATTTCAACTGCTCTACGTGCATCAGACACATCTTCGGCTGCAAAGATAATGGTAGCTCCATGTCCAGCGCCGCCTTTAGTATCACGAGCCATTTCGATTTTAACGATTTCAGTATTTGTCGCTTTCACTGCTTCATCGGCGGACATAATATGAGGAGCGCCGCCGGTACGGGCACTTAAGAACCCAATCGAGCGATATTTGCGATCCAAGCCTAAATGTTCATGCAGCTGAGGATCAATATTGGCGATCACCATGCCGATGGTATCTCCCATGGCTGTTCCCACAAATTCAGTTAAATGGACTTCTCTGCTGGTTCTTGCTGGCGCCGAGTTGGTGTTGTTTACCCGTTTCTGCGCTTCAGATAGTACTCTTTCTAGTAATTCTTCGTTCATTGTATTTCCTCCTATTATTTTGTATTAAGTTGGACTAGCATCCTAAACTGATTATTTTGGCAAGATAACTGATTCGATATCTGAATGTGGTCTAGGGATTACATGTGTAGACACGACTTCACCCACTCCGTTTGCCGCAGATGCTCCAGCATCAACCGCCGCCTTGACTGCCCCAACGTCTCCTCTAACAAGCATAGTGACTAATCCTGATCCAATTTTTTCTGA
>LIDZ01014297.1_pt3 | contig 14610 bp, 12 predicted proteins | sample 644651 | NCBI WGS metagenome assembly LIDZ01 (sample SAMN03856242, study PRJNA289617) | food metagenome | isolation source: wine grapes on drying loft during traditional withering process | host: Vitis vinifera cv. Corvina | place: Italy: Gargagnago di S. Ambrogio di Valpolicella | collected 2014-01 | reverse complement strand
GAGGTACAGGATTCCGGGCCTGGCATCCCCGTCGCCGAGCGCGCCGCTGTCTTCCAGCGCTTCTATCGCAGTGAGGCTGGCACCGAGCAAAGCGGCTTCGGCCTCGGTCTCTCGGTAGTGGCCGCAATCGTCAATCTGCACGGTTTTACACTGCAAATAGGCACCAGCGAATACGGCGGCGCAAGCTTGCTGCTGGAATGCCGCACAGTGAATACGCTGGCCTGAGATTCAGGCACCTTCCAAGCCCTTGATTGCACGATCGTGCCTGCTTTTTGACGAGATTAATGCGTCTGGCTCAAGGGTTTCAGCGATTTCGATATTAATCTGGCGCGTTCTGCCAAGCGTAAATTTGTAACTAGATGTTGCAAATTTGCACGCAGCTTGACCGTTTCAGCACTGACAAGTTCTTCCCAATAAATACGCTTTTCAGGCTCGATACGGCGTTTTTCCCCGATTAAATCCTTCTGTTGTGCAAAAGATGATGGCCAAACGCCAAGGTGAATTGTGAGCGACTAGACATTTTTATGACGTCAGTGACTTGTCGCAATGCTGGCACTGCGTTATCTATGTCCGGGCAAACACAGTTTCTGCGGTAACGTTTCCGCTGCACCCAGAATAATAACTCACCGGATTTCGCCACTTATCAGGCGAGGCTTTGGCATGGCTGCCGAAGCAGAGAACGCTGCATTAATTGCTGGATAAAATTTTAGCTGGGAGGCTGTTATGGGCGCACAATCGAAGATTCTAACCATCGGTAAGTACAAGGTTTACGCCGAGACTTACTGGAAAGGCAGCGACGCCAAGACCATTCTGCTGGTCAACGGTGCACTGTCGACCACTGGCTCTTTCGGGCAGACGGTCAAGTACTTGCAACCGCACTACAATCTGGTGCTGTTCGATCTGCCGTTTTCAGGACAATCCCGAGCGCATAATCCGGACGACATGATTGTCAGCAAGGAAGATGAAGTAAACATTCTCCTGCAACTGATTGATCTCTATCAGGTAAACCACCTGCTGTCAGTCTCCTGGGGCGGTGTCTCGGCCCTGCTGGCCCTCTCCGAATGCCCTCCATCCGTGGAAAAGGCCATCATCAGCTCGTTCTCGCCGGTCCTCAACGAGGCCATGCTCGACTATATCGATAACGCCCAGATCTACCTCGCCGCCCGCGAAAAACGCAAGATCGGCTCACTGCTCAACGACACCGTGGGCAAGTACCTGCCGCGCCTGTTCAAACTCTATAACTACAAGCACCTGATCAGTCTTGCCGAGCATGAATATCGCCAGATCGACTTTCACATCAGCCAGATTCGCCAACTAAGCGCCAGCAATTACGTCGAGCGTTTTTCCTCGATCAACATTCCGGTGCTGTTCATCAACGGTGAAAAAGATGAATACACCACCGTTGAAGATGCCCGCATGTTTTCCAACTACATCGCCAAAAGCAGTTTCAACGTAGTTCCGGACACCGGGCACTTTCTGGACCTGGAAAGCAAGGCGGCATGGCACCATTCGCAAAGAACCGCACTGACATTTCTGGGCACTGAAGCTACCCAGGAGGTTTGGCCCAGCGTCACCGCGATGGCCTGAAGCTCGCTCGCCTGGCCCGGGAAGCCCTTGCGCTTTTCCGGCCTGACGCTGTGACTCATGGATGATGTTGGCTTCTCTGATCGGGCAGTGCTATTCGTTGATGACTTTTCCCTTTGCAACGCTCCGGCGTTCGTGCTGCCGTGTTTCCGGAAATATCCGGCCGTTGCACTCCCTGTACACTCAGCCCGGCGTGGTGCTGGGGTTCATCTCGCTACTCTCGCTCAGCGCTTGCTCTGCAGGAAAACCCGCAGAAAAGGCGCTGGTGCGAGTCGTCGCGCAACCGGTTGCCCTACTGAACGTTGCCAGCAGTGTGACGCTGACGGGCGATATCCAGGCCCGCAAGGTAACTGAGCAATCGTTTCGCGTCTCCGGCAAGCTGATCAAGCGCTATGTGGATGTCGGGGATCGAGTGCGGGTCGGACAGGTTCTGGCCAGACTCGACGCACGCGAGCAAAACACCGAGCTGGCGTCAGCCCGTGCCGAAGTCGCTGTACGACAGTCGCGGCTGCACCTCGCCGAACAGAACTACCAGCGTCAGCAAGTGCTGCTGCCCAAGGGTTATACCAACCTCAGTGAATACCAGAAGGCCCGCTCCGGGCTCGACAGTGCGCGGGGGGATCTGGCCGCGCTGCAGGCGCAGCAGGCCAACGCGCGTGATCAGGTCGCTTACACCGAGCTGTTCGCGGCAGCCGATGGCGTCGTGACGGCGCGCTATGCCGAAGAAGGTCAGGTGGTTCAGGCCGCCACTGCGATTTTCAGCGTCGCTCACGATGGCGAACGCGAAGCGGTATTTTCCGCGTACGAATCGCTGCTGCGCGCCGATCATACCGGTGCTGCAGTGACTGTCAGCCCCCTGGGCCAGCCAGAGATTCAGCTGACCGGCATCATCAGGGAAATCACCCCCATCGTCTCCGCCGCAAATGGCACGTTGCGAGTGCGCGTTGCTCTGCAGGGTGCCGCTGCGTCGCTCGTACTGGGCTCCGTGGTCAGCGCTCGCTTGCAGACGCAGTCGCAATCGGCGTTCGCCCTGCCCTGGTCCGCCTTGAGCCGTACACAAGGACAACCGGCAGTCTGGCGGGTGGACGCTCAGGCCAAGGTCAGGCTGACGCCTGTGAAAGTGCTACGTTACGAACAGGGCCAGGTCATCGTTTCAGAGGGCTTGTCCGAAGGTGATCGAGTAGTTTCCCGGGGGCTGCAGTTTCTCTACCCGGGACAACGGGTAGAGGTCGCAGGGCAAGCGCAAGCCGAACAAAGCGTCTCGCTGGCGTCATCGGGAGCTGCGCAATGAGCACCTCGTGCGTAGAACCACGAACGAGATCCCGCTGCTGGCTGATCTGCATTCTGATCGTGGCACTGCCGGGCTGCCGCGACAAACCGCTTCGCGAGGTTGTCGAACGCCCGGTGCTGTTCACCGAAATAGTCGATCAGCGCAGCGCCTCTTATGGCCGCTTCGCCGGCGTCATCCAGCCGCAGTATGAAGTGGCATTGGGGTTTCGTGTCGCCGGGCGACTGGCAACCCGTCACGCGGAGATCGGCGATCAAGTGCGCAAGGGCGATCTGCTCGCCACCCTGGAACCCGGCGACCAGCAACACCGTTTGCACTCCCGCCAGGCCGAACTCGGCAAAGCCCAATCCGCCTGGCAACAGGCACGCGATGAGTTGACGCGCTACCAGCAGCTCTATGAGCGCGGTATCGGCTCGCGGGCGCGCATGGATCAACTGGACAGCGACCTGCGCACTCAGGACGCGCTGCGCAATCAGGCACGCGTCGCCGTGCAGCAGGCCACTGATCATGTGTCCTACACACGCTTGTCAGCCGAGTTCGATGGCCTGATTACTGGATGGCAAGCCGAAGTCGGCCAGGTCATGGCGACCGGTGAGGCATTGGTCAGCCTTGCGCGCCCGGACAGCCGTGAAGCGCTCGTCGACTTGCCACTCGGTTCGCTGAATGAGAGGCACCGCATCAGAGTGATTTCGCAACTCAACGAACAGCTTTCAGTGGCCGCGGACGTCCGCCAGCTTGCGCCGCAAATCAATGCCGAGACCCGCACTCAGCGCGTCCGCCTGGCCTTGCAGAATCCTCCGGACAGCTTTCGCCTGGGCTCGACCGTCACCGTAGAGATCAGTGGCGACGCACCGGCGTTTCATGAGCTGCCCGGCAGCGCAGTGCTGCAGCGTGACGGCACGTCTCAGGTGTGGGTGATCGACCCGACGACATCGACACTGGTCCCGCGCGCGGTGCAGGTATTGGCGCGATCGGGGTCAACGGTAAGGGTCAGCGGCGCGCTGCACAACGGCGAAAAAGTATTGACTGCCGGCGTCAACGGCATGCAGTCCGGTCAGAAGGTCCGTGTGCAGCGAGAGGTCAGTTTGTGAAGGAGCGCTTCAATCTGTCGGCCTGGGGGCTCAGGCATCGCACACTGGTCTGGTACATGATGTTCGTTTCATTACTGATGGGCAGTTGGTCATTCCTGAATCTGGGGCGTGAGGAAGACCCTTCATTCGCCATCAAGACCATGGTCATTCAGGCACGCTGGCCGGGTGCGACGCTGCCCGACACTCTGCAGCAGGTGACTGATCGGCTGGAGAAGAAGCTCGAAGAAATCGACGCGCTGGATTACGTGAAAAGCTACACGCTGGCTGGCGAATCGACGCTTTTCGTCTTCCTCAAGAGTGAAACCCGAAGCGCCGACATCCCTGCGGCCTGGTATCAGGTGCGCAAGAAGATCAGCGATGTGCGCAGCGAGCTGCCCAGCGGCATTCAGGGCCCTGCGTTCAACGACGAGTTTGGCGACGTGTTCGGCAGCATCTACGCGTTCACCGCCGACGGCCTGTCTTTCCGCCAACTGCGTGATTATGTCGAGCAAGTGCGCGCCGACATCCGCAGCGTGCCTAATCTGGGCAAGATCGAGTTGCTCGGCGCCCAGCGCGAAGTCATTTATCTGAATTTCTCGATCCGCAAGCTCGCAGCGCTGGGCATCGATCAGCGCCGGGTGCTGCAAAGCCTGCAAGCGCAAAACTCGGTCACGCCTGCCGGGGTGATGGAGGCCGGTCCCGAACGCATTGCGGTGCGGGCCAGCGGGCAGTTCAGCAATGAACAAGACCTCGAGGCGGTCAATCTGCGCTTCGGCGACCGGTTCTTTCGCCTCAGTGACCTGGCAACCATCGAGCGCCGTTATGCCGATCCGCCCTCCTCACTGTTCCGCTTCAATGGCCAGCCAGCCATCGGCCTTGCGGTGGCCATGAAGCAAGGCGGCAACATCCAGGCATTCGGCAACCAGTTGCAGCAGCGCATCGACGATCTGACCACTGAATTGCCGTTGGGCATCGACGTGCACCTGGTTTCCAGTCAGGCCGATGTGGTTGAAAAAGCCATCGGCGGCTTCACCCACGCACTCTTCGAAGCGATCCTGATTGTGCTGGTTGTCAGCTTCATCAGCCTCGGCATTCGTGCCGGTCTGGTGGTGGCCTGTTCGATCCCGCTGGTGCTGGCGCTGGTCTTCGTGTTCATGGAGTACAGCGGCATCACCATGCAACGTATCTCGCTGGGCGCGCTGATCATCGCCCTGGGGCTGTTGGTGGATGACGCGATGATCACCGTCGAGATGATGGTCACTCGCCTTGAAAGCGGCGATTCGTTACCGCAGGCCGCCACTTTCGCGTACACCTCGACCGCGTTCCCGATGCTGACCGGCACATTGGTCACGGTCGCCGGTTTCGTGCCCATCGGCCTGAACTCCAGCTCCGCAGGCGAATACGTGTTCACCATGTTCGCCGTCATTGCCGTAGCGTTGCTGCTGTCCTGGCTGGTGGCGGTGCTGTTCGCGCCACTGATTGGCGTGCACATCCTCAAGGCGTCGGCGCAACACGCCGCGCCGGGGCGCTGGATGCGTGGTTTCAGTCGCCTGCTGGTCAAGGCACTCGAGCACCGCGGGTGGGTCATAGGCATCACGTTGCTGATGTTCATCGGGTCGCTGTTTGCAGGCAGGCTGCTGCAGAACCAGTTCTTCCCGGACTCCGACCGGCCGGAAATTCTGGTGGATATCTACATGCCGCAAAACGGCTCCATCGAAGGTACCCGCCAAACCATGGACCGCTTTGAAGCAGCGCTCAAAGGGGATGCCGATGTGCTGCGCTGGAGCTCTTACGTGGGCAAGGGCGCGGTGCGTTTTTACCTGCCGCTGGATCAGCAATTGAGCAACCCGTTCTACGGACAACTGGTGATCGTCAGCCAGGGTGGCGAAGCGCGTGACCGGCTGATCGAACGCTTGCGTCAGCGCTTTCGCGACGATTACGTCGGCGTGGGTGGCTACGTTCAGCCGCTGAACATGGGGCCGCCAGTGGGCTGGCCGGTGCAATACCGGGTCAGCGGGCCGGACATCGAACAGGTGCGCAGCCAGGCCATGGCGCTGGCGGCGATTCTCGATGCCAACCCCAATATCGGCCAGGTCATCTATGACTGGAACGAACCGGGCAAGGTGCTGAAGATCGACATCGCGCAGGACAAGGTGCGCCAGTTCGGTCTGTCCTCCGAGGACGTGGCGCAAATCCTCAACAGCCTGGTCAGCGGCACCACCATCACTCAGGTGCGTGACAGCACCTATCTGATCGACCTGGTCGGACGTGCGGACAGCGACGAACGCAGCTCGGTGCAGACCCTTGCCAACCTGCAGATTCCCACACCCGGCGGTGCGAGTGTGCCGCTGCTGGCGTTCGCCACGCTCAGTTACGAGCAGGAACAGCCGCTGGTGTGGCGGCGTGACAGACTGCCGACCATCACCCTGAAAGCCAACGTGCTCGGCACCTTGCAACCGGCAGCGCTGGTCAGGCAATTGAAGCCCGACGTCGATGCGTTCAGCGCCGACCTGCCGTTACGTTACTCGGTCGCCACCGGCGGCGCAGTCGAGGCCAGCGCTCGCTCACAGGGGCCGATCCTGAAGGTCGTGCCGTTGATGCTGCTGTTGGTGGTCAGCTTTTTGATGATCCAGTTGCACAGCGTGAAAAAACTGCTGCTGGTGGTCAGCGTAGTGCCGCTGGGCCTGATCGGCGTGGTCGCGGCCTTGTTGATTTCCGGCTATCCGCTGGGGTTCGTGGCGATTCTGGGCGTGCTGGCGCTGATCGGCATCATCATCCGCAACTCGGTGATTCTGGTCACGCAGATCGATGAATTCATTGCCGCTGGGGAAAGCGCCTGGACATCGGTGGTCAAGGCCACCGAACATCGCTGCCGACCGATTATGCTCACTGCTGCGGCCGCGAGCCTGGGCATGATCCCGATTGCCCGCGAGGTGTTCTGGGGGCCGATGGCCATCGCTATGATAGGCGGCATCGCCATCGCCACCCTGCTGACCCTGTTTTTCCTGCCGGCGCTGTATATGGTCAGCTATCGGATCAGGCCACCAGCTGTTTAGCAGGTCAGATTTCCACCGGCAGGAAATCGAACAGCGCCTGTGGGGCCTCGACCAACATAATGCGCTTGAGCGGGTCCGGGCATTCAAGCGCGCGAAACTGCTCGACCACACCGGTGTAGCTGACCACGTGCTCATGCTGGGTGTGCGGCCAGTCGCTGCCCCATACCAGTCGGCGCGGGCCAAAGCTTTGCAGCAGCAACGGCCATGCGGCGCGAGCAAACGTCGCGTTCTGCTCGACACTGCCGCCCAGACGATAGATCGCCGAAATCTTCATCCACATCTGCCCGCTAAGGCCCAACTCCAGCAAGGCCTGGAACGCCGGATCATCAACACCAAGGCGCGCATCGGGCCGCCCGAAATGGTCAATCACCAGCTTGCAACCGAACGGCAACAACTGCCGAATCAGCCCCGGCAGGTCAGCGACCTCGCGGTGCAGTTCGACATGCCAGCCTAGCGTCCAGATGTGTTTGAACAGCGTCTTCCATTCCGGCGCGGCAAAGTCTGGCAGCGGCCTGCCGATCAGGTTCAGGCGGATGCCGACGATGCCCAGCCGGGCCATATGCTGCAACGCACCGCGACTGATGTCCGTGTCGACCACCGCCACGCCGCGCAAGCGGTCCGGAGCCTGCGCCAGGGCGTCGAGCAGAAACCGGTTATCAGTGCCGAGAAAACTGGGCTGGATCAAAACGCCGTGGCTCAGGCCATGTTCGCTCAGGTTGGCCAGATAGGCGTGCACCGTTGCGTCGTAGTCCGGGCTGTAACGCCGTCCTGACGCCAGGCTCAAATCCTTGCTGAAGACATGTGCGTGGGCATCGATGCCCAGTATTGGCGTGGTGCAGGAATCAGTCATGGGTTCGTCTATAAGAAGTCAGCGCGGCGCCGCAACACCGCGAATGAAAGGTTTTCAAGCCCGCTGCGCTGCGTCCTTGTCCAGTGGTTTGGCAACCGGCAGCGTGGCCTCAAGGTTGCGCCCACGGGTTTCCGGCAGACAGAAAGCGGCAATCATTGCCACGCCGTAGGCGATGCCGGCGTCGATTCCGATGGCGCTGCCGAGCGACATTGACTGGCTCATATGCCCCACCAGAAACGGGAACACCGCCGACAGCACGCGCCCGAAGTTGTAGCAGAAGCCCACCCCGGCACCCCGCACCTCTGCCGGATAAAGCTCGTTGAAAAACGAGCCGAGGCTGGCCGGAATGCCTGCGGCGAAGAAGCCCAGCGGAAAGCCGAGAAACAGCATCTGTGTGTTGCTCAACGGCAGCATCAGGTAACACTGAACGGTGACCACGCAGCACAAGGCGAACAGCATAATGTTCTTGCGTCGACCTATGCGGTCGATCAACAGACCGCTGCACACACAACCGCACCAGAACGCAACGATAATGACCGCCAGATAGCCGCCTGAACTGAGCACGGACAGGTTGCGCTCGGTTTTGAGAAAGGTCGGCAACCACGTCATGACCGCGTGATAACCGCCGTGCGCACCGAGCCCCAGCAAGCCACCGAGCAAGGTAACGCGCAGCAGCTCGGGGCGAAAAATCCCGGCCATCGACTTGAAGAAGTTGACCTTCGGCGCGGCGCTTTTCTGCCTGCGCAGGAAGCTCTCCGGTTCTTCGACATTGCGTCGCACCCAGATGATCATCAGGGCAGGCAACAGGCCGACAAAGAACATCACCCGCCAGGCAATATCCTCCGGCACAAACGAATAAATCAGGGTGAACAGCCCGACCGCCAGGCCCCAGCCGACGGCCCACGCACCTTGCACGGTGGCCATGACCTTGCCGCGGTAGCGGGACTGAATCGTCTCGGCCATCAGCACCGCGCCTGCTGCCCACTCACCGCCGATGCCAAAGCCCTGCAGCGCCTTGACGGCCAGCAACTGGTTGAAACCGGTCACGAACGCAGACAAAAAGGTAAAGAAGGAAAACCACAGAATCATCCACTGCAGCGTGCGCACCCGGCCATAGCGGTCGGACAGCGTCCCGCCCACCCAGCCACCCAACGCCGACGTTACCAGCGTCACCGCGCTGATCAGCCCGGCATCGCCCTTGGTCAGGGCAAACGCTGCAATCAGGGCCGGAATGGCCAGACCGAACATCTGCACTTCCAGAGCGTCCAGCGACCAGCCGCCAAAACAGGCCCAGAAGGTCTTGCGCTCTTTGGGAGTGACATCGCGATACCAGTTGAACATGGCGTTTATCCTGATGGGCGTTGCACGGCTCGGGCAGACTGCAGCGCTGTCAGCGAATGTCCACGCTGTAGCGGAAATGGCTGGCATGCCCTCGCGAACGACGCCATTCCAAAGGTTCACCGGCGTAATTACGCGCCACACGCTCGATGACCACCACCGCACTGCCGACTGGAATCTGCAGCAACCGGCCGTACACGTCGTTGACCGTCTCGGCCGTCAGGCTTTCTTGCGCACAGGCAACCACCTGACCGCAGACGTCTTCGTAGATCGGATAAAGCAGTGGCCCCTGCGTATCGAGGTCAAGCTCCAGCAATGCCTGAAACCGCGCACGTGGCAGCCAGATCTCTTCGGCCAGCACCGGCTGGCCATCCAGCAACCGCAAGCGGACCATACGAATCACCGGAGCACCTGCGCCCATCCCCAGTGCCTGAGCGACCGACGAAGGCGCGTCCAAAGGCTCGACGGACAAAATCCGGCTTTCCGGCACCCGGCGTTCACCCGCTTCGGTTTGAAAACGGAAAAAACGAAACAGCGAAGACTGAAACTGCGCACGACGAATGAACGTGCCACGCCCCTGCTGGCGCTCCAGAATGTTGTCGCTGACCAGCAGATCAATGGCCTTGCGCACCGTACCGGTGGACAGGCCATACTCTGCAGACAACGCCGCTTCGGTAGGAATAGCCTCACCCGGACGCCAGCGATTATTGGCAATCTGCTCAGCCAGGCTGTCGCGCAGCCGTTGATAAAGCGGTAGGCGTTCGTCGCTGGAAAGCTTGTTCATTGTTTTATTCATCCAGTCATCTATATGAATTTCTGAAAAGAGTATTCATCCGTGGCAAGCGAAGGTCAATAGTTCGCGAGCGTGCGTGACTATACCGACACATCGCTGCGCTTCGCTGATCATCATTCCCGGAAATATCCTGTATCAACTCGCCGCACCTACTTAATGGCCGATAAAACCGTTAGCCTGCGCTGCATCGATCAAAAACCGTCTGACAGACACGCGTCCAGCGTCTGACAGTCCATGCTCAAGCGAGACTTTCATGCCCCACTCGTCCCAATCCGCGCATAACGCTGTGACCATGACCCCGGCCATGGTCATGCTGTTTGCCTTCTGCTGTGGCGCGATCGTCGCCAACATCTACTACGCCCAGCCGATCATCGAGCTGATTGCGCCGGACATCGGGCTGTCGAGCACGGCGGCCAGTCTGATCGTTTCATTGACGCAGATCGGTTATGCGCTGGGGCTGTTCTTTCTGGTGCCGCTGGGCGATTTGCTGGAGAACCGCAGGCTGATGCTGGTGACGACTGTCGTCGCGATTCTCAGCCTGCTGGGTGCCGCCTTCGCCGAGCAGCCGAATGTGTTTTTGCTGGTCTCGCTGCTGGTGGGCTTCAGTTCAGTATCGGTGCAGATGCTCATTCCGTTGGCGGCGCATCTGGCTCCGGAGGAGTCGCGTGGGCGGGTCGTTGGCGGGATCATGGGCGGACTGCTGCTGGGGATTCTGCTGGCGCGGCCGATTGCCAGTCTGGTGGCCGACCATTTCGGCTGGCGGGCGGTGTTCGGCTCGGCGGCTGTGGTCATGATCGGCATCAGCGTGGTATTGGCGACTACCATGCCGAAACGCCTTCCGGATCATCGCGCGTCCTACGGCCAGTTGCTGTTCTCGCTATGGACTCTCCTTCGTACCCAGCCGGTGCTGCGCCAGCGTGCCTTTTATCAGGCCTGCATGTTCGCGACCTTCAGCCTGTTCTGGACCGCCGTGCCGCTGGAGCTGTCGCGCAACCACGGGCTGTCGCAAAGCCAGATCGCGATCTTCGCCCTGATCGGCGCGATCGGTGCCATTGCGGCGCCCATCAGCGGCCGCCTGGCAGACGCTGGCTACACCCGCATCGCATCTTTGGGCGCACTGCTGTTCGGCGCACTCAGCTTTCTTCCAGGCCTGGTTCATCCAGCGTACAGCGTGATTGGCCTGGCCATAACCGGCGTGGTGCTGGATTTCTGTGTGCAGACCAGCATGGTCTTGGGCCAGCGCACGGTCTACGCGCTGGATGCCGCCAGCCGCAGCCGGCTCAACGCGCTGTACATGACCAGTATTTTCATCGGTGGCGCCATTGGCTCGGCAGTCGCCAGCCCGCTGTTTGATAACGGTGGCTGGACCTGGGTGCTGATCGCTGGCACGGCACTGCCACTGATTGCATTGCTCGCGCTGCTCAGGGACCGATCCAGGCAGAATGCGTAAACCCTGCACTTTGTAACTGAATTGCAGGATAATGCCGCGGCGATGGCATACCCCATCGCCCTTCTGGCTCTCTCTCGCACCTAAAGGCTCGCGTATCCGGCACCTCTGGATCTGCGCGATTGAACACGGATTGTACAGACGCCTCATCCCAAGGCCCCGAATCCGTCGATACTGCTTTTCAAGCGCATCGGCACGCACTTGCGCAACCCGAACAAGGCATAACAGCAATGGACGCAGCACCACGAACAAGCAAGATTTCCGCGATTTTCGCCAAGATATCGCTCGGCATCAGCGGTATGATCGGGGCTATCTGGAGCATCTTCACCTACCTTTTCCCGGACCCGGCCGTTCTTGGCCTCAGTATTGACTTCATAAACTGGAAGACACTGGTCATTATCGTCGGCACCGGCATGGTGATAAGCGGGCTGTACATCGCAATCATGGCCAGAAAGCTTCCATAGCCGCTCAAGCTCGGCGTCTGGCTGGCACTGTCACTGTTTCTCTGCGCGGTGTTCTTCAAACTGGGCGGCGAATACGCTAAACCTTCGGTCGATTTCGCCCGCGCTCAGACACTGTTCACCGAGAACGAAAGCGCCAACCTGTTCGGCAAGCGCTCAGAGACCGTCGACAACGTAAGTATGGAGTTGCTGGGTTGTGACCAGAACGGCCAGTCGCCTACCTGCATGCTGGAGCTGATCAATAAAAGCGCCGATCGCGACTTCAGGTTTCTCAACCCGATCAGCCTGTTCGAAGAAACCGGCGGCGCGCTGGGGCTTTCGCAACTGCGTGTCGGCGATGCAAAGTTCGATCGCTGGGACAGCTTCCAGTTGATCCGCAACGTGCCTACCCGCGTGACACTGATCTTTGAAGCGACCAAGGGCCGTGTGAAGCAGTCACCTGCCTTGAAGCTGACCTTCCGCGATCGCGAGAACAAGGACAACGTGCTCAAGTTCAACGAGGTCAAGGTCAACTAGTTGACCGAAGATTGCGCGTCGCCCCTCGGACGACGCACGTATTCACTGGCGGTTTGACTGTTTCAACCAGGCCGCCAGATCCATCACTTCAGCCTCGTTGATGCTGTGCCCCATGCCTTCATACGCATGCAACTGCGGCGTCAGACCGAGCGATTTCAGCGTCGCTTCGGCTTGCGGGGCGCTGGCATAGGCCACCTGGCGATCCTGCGTGCCGTGACCGATGAGTACGCTCAGTGCCTTGAGATCGTCGGAGGCCTTGACCTCGGACTTCAAGACCGGCAACAGCCGTCCGCTCAATGCCGCAAAACCGCCGACCAGTTTGGGCTGTCGCAGGGCGACCTCGTAACTCATCATGGCGCCCTGGCTGAAACCGATCAGGAAGACCTTGCCTGGCTGGGTATGGAACTTCTCAGTGGCTTTGCCGATGAACGCAGCCAACCGGGTACCGCTGCTTTTCAGGTCTTCAGTCACACCGTCGTAATCCGCGACGCCGGGCTTCTGGGTGAACCATTTGTAGCTGTCTGCGCGCAACTCCATCGGCGCCTGTACCGACACGTAGTTGTAGTCGGCCGGAAGCTCTTCCTTGAGCCCGAACAGGTCGGCCGCATTGCTGCCGTAACCGTGGATGAAAATCACCAGCGGCTGGTCAGGCTTGTCGACATTGGTCTGCGCCAGGTAATCAAGTGGCAGATCGGTGTGCAAGGTGTCCTGGGCCTGTGCCATTGCTGTGAAGGCAAACAGCAAGGCAGCGAAGAATTTCAGCATGTTCATCACCTCTGTTTGACGCTGCCAACGGGCAGCGTCGTGAGTGGGCGTGGTGGCAGAAACCAGCACAGCGTCAGTTCTGCATGCTGGTCCGCGAAACTTCCGGCTTGATCAGCTGCATCTGCTGACGGTAATCATCCGTCACCTGACGCGCCTGGCTGCTGCTGGTAATGACCCGCGGCGTGATCAGCACGATCAGTTCGGTACGGTTCTTGGACTTGCTGGTATTGCCGAACAGCCATCTCAAGCCCGGGATGCGTCCCAGATAAGGTACGGCACTGACCGACTCGGCGTTATCCTGCTTGATCAAACCGCCCAGCAGTACGGTCTGACCACTCTGCGCGGCCACCTGCGTGGCGACCGAGCGGGTGGAGATACGCGGATTGCCGTTGGCGTCGTTGCCAGTGGTATCGGTGTCGGCACTGCTGACCTGCTGCTGAATGTCCATATACACCAGCCCGCCCGGGTTGATGCGCGGCACGACGTCGAGAATCACGCCGGTCTGCACATATTCGACGCTGCTTAATGTAGTGTCGGTGGAAGAGTTGGTGTTGATCGAGGTCTGGCTGATCGGGATGTTGTCGCCGACCTGAATCTGCGCCTGCTGGTTGTTCATCACCACCAGCGACGGTGCCGACAGGACCTGGGTGCGGCCGTTGGTTTCCAGCGCCCGCAAGGCGACTTGCAGGTTGTTGCTGACGAAGGAGTAGAAGAACGCGTCAGTAGAGGCCAGCGCCGCCCCGCCAGTACCAATCGCGCCCTGACTGCCTGAGGTGTTGGTGACGTTGCCGGTCGTACCCGAGTTGCCCGCCAGACGCCCGAGGTACCACTGCACGCCCATATCCAGCTCGCCCGTGAGCTGGACTTCCAGAATGCGCGTCTCGATCTGCACTTGCAGCGGCGGATTATCGAGGCGTTTGATGGCCGACTCGATCTCCTTCCACTGCGCCGGGCGGGTGCGCACCAGTAGCTGGTTGCTGCTCTTCTGCGCAGTGATGCGCGTGCTGGCGTCCAGAGACTTGTTGTTGCCGCCAGACCCGCTGCCGTCCTGGCTGGCCGAATCCGAATCGCCGCTGCTCTGATCGTCGCCTTCCGATTCGCTGTCGCCATTGGTCTGGCTGTTGTTCATGCCCTGACTGTTGCCAAAACCTCCGCCATTGCTCAGGCCGCTGCCGGTACCGCCCAGCCCGTTGGAGCTGCTCATGCCGCCCACACCGCTGCCGCCACTGGAGTTGAGCGACGACAAGGTGGTGGTGCGCAGGCCCGGTGCAACCTTGGCCGCAGCGTCTTCCTTGATGGCGCCGGTGCCGTAAATCTGCCGCAGGTATTTGGCCAGATCGGTGGCCTTCATGTTGCGCACGTCATACACGTACATCTGCGGCTCGTTGCCACCGCCTTCATCGATGGTGTGAATCCACTCGCCGACTTCGTGCAGGTATTCA
>LIDZ01002273.1_pt7 | contig 14639 bp, 13 predicted proteins | sample 644651 | NCBI WGS metagenome assembly LIDZ01 (sample SAMN03856242, study PRJNA289617) | food metagenome | isolation source: wine grapes on drying loft during traditional withering process | host: Vitis vinifera cv. Corvina | place: Italy: Gargagnago di S. Ambrogio di Valpolicella | collected 2014-01 | reverse complement strand
GCGTATTTGAGGATGCGGCGGTGAGGGTTTGGGGTGGTGATGGAATAGTAATAACTCAGTTAATTCAGTCCAGCGTGACTGATAGAATACTGCTTTATTATTCTTGCCAATTCGTCATCCTCAGCAAACAGATAAGCAACAGGTACTTCCAGAGCCTCAGCCAGACGCTGAACGGTGTCCAGGTCGGCTTCATGAATCCCCTTTTCATATCGGTTTATACGGGTGCTGGCGACGAACTCGTCGATGCCCGCAGCGATGCCTAAGCTTTTCTGGGAAAAGCCCTTCGCCAGGCGTGCCTGCTTTAAGCGTTTGCAGAACGTTTCATGGATACTTGATCTCGGTTTCATAACTACGAGATTCGTAGATTTTATCTTTCACAGATACTACGAATATCGTAGCATTGCGTTGCTGGTTAACTTAACAAGAGTAACTTAGGAGATTGAAATGAGAAGGAATTGGCACCCAGCTGACATCATTGCCGCGATTCGCAAACAAGGGACTTCACTCGCTGCGCTCTCTCGTGACGTAGGATTAAGCTCATCTACGTTGGCAAACACACTTTACCGGCCTTGGCCTAAAGGCGAAGTTTTGATAGCGGACAGTATCGGGGTTCATCCCGCTGAGATCTGGCCCGAACGTTATTATAATAGTGACGGAAAGTTGATCGACCGCAAATCCCTGGTTAGAGTTCGAGCCGTTAGAAGAGGCTGAACTTTAATAGCCGAGCTGCCGTTTGATGCTCAGCCAAGTAAAGACTTAGTTAGCTTAATGAATGTTGAGGGATTCAAGCCAGTACATCGTCTGCTGGCTTTCAAACTACTTTACTGCTTTTACTTACGCAGCCTAAAAAGGCAGATTTTAGGCACCTCCCGCCGCCAAAAGTATTACACCCAGCTGATATGCTTCTTCCTCAATGACATCCAACACGTTCTCTGACTCATTTATCACTTCAGATTCAATCTCAACCTTCAGTTGAGAGTCTTCGATACGGTCGCCAAATAGCATCAACGCAGCATTACCATGCTGTTTAGAAGACCACTGAAGCCCCTGAACGTCCGGGAAAGCCTGATGTATTGCCACCGCGTATTCCCGGGTGAAAATATACTGTTCGGCAGACGAATCTAAAAGCTGAGCTCGCGTAACGCCCATTTTGCGCAGGGTTTTAGGATTAAGATCCGCAAGGTGAAGGTCAATAAGCGGCGTGATAATCGAATGCGCCATTCCGGCCAGCTTTCCCAAATCGTAAGGTGCGCCGGCGGAGTCTGACGGCAGATCGTGGAACAGCGTTTCCATCACCGCCACGCCGGTATTTTCACCGCCGTACAACGTCGCTACGCCGTTACTCATTGGGCTGAAGCGAGAGTTCCCCTTGCCTGGGTTGAACTGCACCGCACTGTAATCCGCTGAATGCACCCGATGGAGCCGTTTGCCAGCAGGCCAGGTAACAAAGTTCACCTGCAAATTAACCTTGGGCTGACGTATTTTGCGGGCAACAACCTCCTTGTCATCGGCATCAGCCATGAACAGCGCCCTCTCTTTCTGCCTGTGCTGCTAACAGCACCTGTTTAGGCTGCGATGCCAACACATCCTTCGGCTTTTTGCCGCCAAGCCAGCTGTTCTCCGAGCCAAACCAGATGGCGAGTCCCCACGGCGTTTTCTTCTCGCCGAACAGCGAGATCACCTGCTTCACCACCGGGATTGGCCGGAAACCCTCATCAAGCGCGTATTCCGGGTAGTTGTCCTTGCCTTGCAGCTGTAGGGCAAAAATACTGCCTGCCGATTTCCAGCGATTAGGTCCCGCGCTTGGATTGCTGCTCTGGAAGTTAGCTTTTTCGGAGAGTTCACGCGCCGTCAGCCAGACGGAATCTGCCAGAATACGGTCGTTCAACTGCTCGCGACGCTGAGCATTCCGTTCGGCCCTGGCCTGTTTGCTGGTTTGTTCCAGAGGTTCAGTGACCACCGCCAGCGTTTTTCGTCTACTGGAAGCCGTGCTCTTGTTCAACGCAGGCTCTTTCTGGCTAAACGAAGCCAGCACTGCGTTCAGGGCAGCCTGCATCGCCACCTTCATGGTTTCATTGAACGCCGGGTTACGCGCTTTCGTGCTGCCCAAATCAATCACCAGGTATTCCGCATCGGCATGGGTTTCCAGGCTGTGAAGCTGGTCGCCACTCAGGTTCCTCACATCGAAAGAGTGATTTTCACGCCGTGCAGAGTTGTTTTTTGCTGCCATAATTCACCTCGACTGATAGATGGATATATCGGTTATATCCATTATATCTCCGATGTGTGATTTGTCGATTATTTGAGCTAAATGAAGTGGGGCATGGTGTAAGGATTGGGCTGTTCTGGTATCAGGATTAGCCCAAAACTTAGGATATGGTGGGGTTTAGAGCAGAACTGCAAGCCCATGCTTACGCACAATAGAAAGGAGTTTTAGCGACATCCCACCAGGGCGTTTCGCCCCGGTTTCCCACTTTTGTACGGTGGAAACACTCGTATTCAGATAACGCGCAAAAACAGGCTGGCTGACGTTCAAATTCTCACGAATTTCTTTGATTTCAGCAGGCTGCAGATCGGGTAGATTTTCCAGGCATGCAGAATCAAAACTGCGCATTGTTTCCTGAGGGATCGCATCAATACTAAACAATCCTGACGCCGCGCTATGGATGGCTTCGAGTGCAGGACTCTTAAATGTTTTTTTAGCCGTCATGACAAATCTCCATCAGTTCTTTTGCCTTCATCAGGGTAGCGATTTGCTGATCTGATAGATTGGCATAATGTTTAGCAAGTTCACGAAACCCCAACAATTCATGATGATCTATGTTCGCCATATCCTGTTTGGCAAAGAGATAGGTGTACATCCATCGGGAGCCACCTTTAGCCAGCACAATAGATCGATCACGATTCTGGCTGAGCCTCTTCTTATACACACCACCGCCTAAATTATCGGCCTTACCAGAAAGGATTTCGCTGATTGCCTGGCATAGCTCATGATCTTGGATTAAGTGAGATTGGGCAGCTTTTGTGAACCATTTTGTTTTAAACACACGCATTCGGATGACTCCCTGTCATTTAAAATGTGTAGCACTGGGTGTTACACTACTCCGATTGTGTTGGGTTTTAAAGCCGATTTCTGAATGATTGAGAGAGTTACCCCTCACATAAAGATCTGCTGCTAAATAACAGTAACAAGTAGCGCTAATTGAAGTCCTGATTATCAAGATAATGGATGCGCGATAAATTTATCAATGATGATACCAATAAGTTAATTTACAGCGAAAATATTCCAGCGCATTACAATACCTATCAGAGATCCCCCACCGATTAGCATAATAATCTTAATAAAATTCTTAATTTTTCTCTTTTATAAATTAAACACGGTTTTATGTGATCTGACCGGCTTGAATGATGTACTGCCCTATGCTAATTTTCATTTTCCAGGACTGGAAGCTTTACAGGTAATGCGGTGCGCTGCTGGGATGCTGTTGGCACAAATATTTTTAGTTAATTTATACAGTTACATCATATTTCCACCCATCCCCGAAAGCCCATTAATTCCCCCCACTTCCATAGCATCATCAACCTGTTGCTAAGCAGGAAGCACTTATCCTGGTTATTGCTGTTAGCGGTTAATATAACGTGAATACCTAATATTCTGGAGCGGTGTTCACGCCCGTGAGCGTTAAAAAGGACTTGAACGATGAGCATTCAGGAATACATTCTTGCAGGCAGTAAATTACCGATCCACAACCACTATCAGCTCAGGTTAACCCGGCTGGAATCTCAGCAGCCCGGCGTCGATATTTCGGTGCTGAGGTTCAGCAGTTCCGAGGCTATCAGCGATATTCTGCGTTACGAAATAGAGTTTACCAGCGCAGTGAAGGACATCCCCGCCCGTTACATCATTAACTACTCCGCCCTGTTCCTGATGTACCCCGACGGGGAACCGTGGCAGCAGGTTAAACCGCGCATCATCCCCGGCGTCATCACCCAGCTTCGCCAGTTCGGTACCTCTGCCGATGAGACCCGTTATGTAGCGACACTGGAACACCGCGTCACTCGCTTAAATCAGGGCTGCAATAACGCGATTTACCAGGACGACAGCGTGATCAGCATGACCGAAAACACCTTCCTGCGTTACAACATGGATCGGCTGGATTTCCGTTTTGCACTCAAAGATCGTTACCCGCTGAAGAAATTCATGATGCAGTTTGGTGAAAGTGAGTACGCACATATTGCGCGCCGCCTGGCCGACAGCGGCATCTGTTATTTCTTCGAATATGACGAAGAAAACAACTGCGATGTGATGGTGCTGGCCGATCACTCTTACGCCTGGCCAGAACCGCTTACTATTCCCTTTCGTAATCCGGCCGGTATGTTCGACGGCGGGCTCGAATCGGTCTGGGAGATGTCGGTCAGCCGCAAAACCATTCCGAAGTCGGTGACGGTCAACGACGACTATTATCCCGCCTCGCAAAGCGATATGACCGCCACAACGGAAACCAATGCGGATTACCCGGCGCTGGTTGCCGAAGATTATCGCTGGGGTGAGTATTATCCCGAGCCGGGCAAGGAATACAGCAACGAGCCCGGTCAGGGCATGTGGTATGCCAGACGCCGTCAGGAGCGCTACCTGAGTGAGCAAATCACCTTTGAGGGCAAGTCCAACTGCATGACACTTCGTCCGGGGATGGTCATCACCACGCCCGGTAAGGAGTGGCCGGAAGCACCGGATGGCCTGCTGATTGTGTCCACCCGCGCCAAAAATATCGCCCGCGATACGGCCTATGTCATCACCTTCACCGCCGTTCCGCTCAATATCCAGCATCCGTATCGTCCTGCCCTGCTGCCGTGGCCAACCGTCACCGGCACGCTGGCTGCCCGCATCTCCAGCGCCCATCCCGATGAACCTTATGCCCACATCAACGCCGAAGGCCTGTATCGCGCGCAGTTTGGCTTCGACCGCACCGAATGGCAGAAAGGCTTTGAGAGTTGCTGGCTGCGTCTGGCGAAGCCTTATTCCGGCGACACCTACGGCTTCCATATGCCGCTGCTGGATGCCACCGGCGTGGCGATTGCGTTCGAAAACGGCGACGTTGACCGGCCTTACATCGCCTATGCGCTGCATGATTCGCGCCATCCTGACCCTGTTGCGTTACCGAACCATAAGCGGAATGTGATTCGTACACCGGCCAATAACAAGCTGCGGCTGGACGACACGCGTGGCAAAGAGCACATCAAGCTTTCGACGCCTGCCAGCGGTAAGAGTCAGCTGAACCTCGGCGCGCTGGTTGATGATAAGCGTAAGGATCGCGGGCACGGCGCTGAGCTGCGCACCGATGACTGGGTGGCGGTTCGCGGCGGCAAAGGCGTGTTTATTTCTGCCGATGTGCAGGCTTCCGCCGGAGGTCAGCAGTTGGATATGCAACAGGCCAAGGCACTGCTTTCCAGCGCGATGGTGGAAATGCAGAGCCTGTCGGCCAGCGCGCAACAGGCGCAGGCATTGGCCGCCGACATCGACCGGCAGCAGACGCTGTTACAGCAAAAACTCGACAAGCTTCAGCAGGCTGTTTTACTGCTCAGCGCACCAAATGGCGTTGGAATTGTCAGCGGTGAAAGCATGCAGCTGTATTCTCAAGACAGCCTGACGCTGACCGCCGGTAAACAGGTAGATATTGGCGCGGCCAAAAAATTCACCGTCGCGGCCGGCGATCAAATCAGCCTCTACAGCCGTCAGGGCACCAAAATGTTTGCCGCCAGGGGTGACATCGACCTTCAGGCGCAGGGCGGGAAATTCACCACCTGGTCAACGGATGACACGCATATTGCCAGCGGTAAGAAAATGACGATATCAGCGCAGGACGAGCTGGTTCTGATTTGCGGCGGTGCCTGGATCAAGCTGAAAGGCGGCAATGTTGAGATTGGCGGACCGGGGAAAATGCTGGTGAAGAATCAAGGGATCAGTAAAAACGGTTTAGGCAGCATGCAGGCCGCCATGAAGTCATTCGAATCAGAGAGTTTCGATGAGAAATTCGCTGTTGTTCATCCTCTCAGTGGTGAACCTATCCCTAACGTCAAATACCGGATGACATTGCCCGATGGTTCTGTGCAGGAAGGCGTGACTGACGCGGCAGGTAAAACCGCGCTTGTTCAGAGCACATTACTCGACGGCATGACTTTTGAATTACTTTAAGGATGAGAGAATGAAATTATTGGATAAACTCGCGAGCGCTCTCGCAACGGTTTCATCTTGCCTGCTCATTACTGCCTGTCATATCCCTACAACAGCAGAAGGGTTTGCTATGACGACAGGTGGAGCAGGACTGACCGAACAGTCCGACAACGTTGAATACATGGTGTACGATGTTCCACCACAAGTTGTTTATCGGATAGACGACCACAGATTCTTCACTTTGGAAAATTACAAAGACTGTGATCATGGTGGTATTGTTTATTATAATGATACAGACCTTCATCAGAAGGTATATATCAGCGGCGGTTCGAACAGCAATGATATTTTAACTAAAAACCCCACAATAGCTTGGCAAGGTAAATTCATTTATGCCGCCAGTGAGGATACTATTGCAGCCCCTAGCCTGATGATGTTTTGCCCCAGCGCGAGAAGAAATTGCTACGCCAAACTACAATACTTTTCAGGTGATAAAAATGAGATCACTCTTCCTGTAGGGTTTGGTTTTTCTGGCGATGATATTGAAGTGGCAATTGTTGAAAATGGTTATTACATCATCAACGAAGCTTTATTTTCTTATAAGTATCAACTTCAAAAAATTACAAATAAAGATGGTGAATCCCGGGTAGAAAAATTACCTGACACTATACGCACACCTTCTGGAGATTCACGTTTTACATGTGACCGCTCTATCATCCCCCATAATTTCAGCAAGACACGTAAACAAATTTATTCCTCTAAAGCAACGGAGGCACCATAAAAGTGGCTAATAATTCAAAAGAACCATTACGTGACGCGCCGGTGCATATTGATGATAATGGAAAGCATAAATGGGCCAGCTCGTGCTCTCATTCTAACAATAAAACCAGGGCGGCTTGCGAGCACCCAATACAACTTCCCGGACTTATTATTTTTGTTCATGGAGTTAATTCAGAGGGGGAGTGGTACGATGATGCAGAGAGAAATTTATGTTTAGGGCTGACTAAAAGGTTAAATTTGACAACGGAACTTAAATTAAAGGAAAACAAATACTCGGATGGAAGGAATGACATTCGTAGTATAATTAAAGAAGGTAGATCTCCGATTATTCGTTTCTATTGGGGGTATTCCGCAGGAAAATGTTCGGATGTTAAATATCAAATCCCATTAAGGAATACTAAGGGGGAAGATTACCACGACCTGAAAAAATATCGAAATCTTTCCGATAGTGAATTGAAAGCTAAAGGGCCTTTCTATTGGGGGGGCGGCGCATTTCAAAATGGTTGCGATCAGTTGGCGTCTTTATGGAGTAAAGAAGGCTTTAGCAAGTGGCTGAAGGAAATACCGATTCCGTTCAGCGTTCAGGCCGCGAATAATGAGTTAGACCGATTAATTTCAGATGCCCCTGCGAGGCAATATTACGCCCACGCGGCATCAAGGCTGGCTAATTTAATTGATACCATCAGAAATGATTATCCTAAAGATACCATTACAGTGATGTCACATAGCCAGGGCACGATGATTGCGATGGCTGCAACCTTACTTGCAAAAACCGGTCCTGATTCTTTATTTGTTATGAATTCACCTTATGCGCTTGAACATAAAACGATGGACAGGTTCTCTTACCCGTTCAATGAATGCATATCGACTAAAGCCAGGATTGCCACGTTTGAGAATATAGTTAAGAAAGTTGCCCAGCAAGCCAACAGGATGACTTCTGCGGACTATAGCCGTCTGGTCGTAGGGGTTGATGCGAATAATAAGAGTTGGAAACCAACAGGGATGGGGCCAAACGATACTTATGAGCGCGATAATCATGGCCGGACCTGGGTTTATTGTAATGCTCATGACCGCGTTATGGGTATGAAAGCTATCCGTAGTATTGGCTGGCAAGGTATCCCCAACACTCCTGATGGCAAGATTAATAAGCTACTTACGGATCACCGCGGCCACTTGTTCCAACGGATGATGGCCCGTGGTCTCCGCTGTGGTGGCGATCCTCTCGTTCAGACTCCTTTTGGAACGCTTCCTCCTACAGGGAGTCCGTTCTGGGATGACGGTGGCGAATTTATTTATCCTGCCCCTCCAGCGAATCAAATGCTGTTTATCAATGGCGAAAAGGTTCCTGCCCCTTTCAATATACCTCTGAATTTCGACGGTACACGAGTAGGAGATAAATCTGTGGAGGGATCCGATGGCAAAGGTTGGGGACAATATCATGAGGATAAACTGAATGACGAAACCTTCCCTTACTACGCCTCCCTGTATGAAGAACAATGGATATCCGTACCCTCTTCCACAACCCGGACTTTACCTGGCTCTCAAGAAGTTACACGGGGACAATTCAGCCAACACCGTGAAACTCGCGAACAAAAAAACGCCCGTATTGGAAAATTCATCTCGCAACCCAGCGATCACAGTACATTGCCACTGGATCCCTATTTCATGAGCCGAGTCGTTGCCTACGATTTACCCATTGGCTTTTGTGAATGCTCAAATAATAAAAGTGATTTGGAAAAATATCGCAGGCTTGCTGACTGGCAAATTTCAGATCCCTATTTTACTAGCGGCGAACATCCGCATTACACACGTCCCGCTGAAGTCATTGCTGAATCAGCCGGTGGGATGGGGCCAGACGAACTCGCCAAAATGAAACAAATGGAAATTTATAAACACGGTGGACGTTAAGGAAGACTAAACATGAATAATCAAGTCGTGATATTGGGTGACAGTAGTTCACATGGAGGCCGCGTAATCTCTGCCTCCTCAACATTTGAAATTGATGGCAAAAAAGCGGCATTGCTTAACGATGTATTTTCCTGCCCAGCGCATGGCAATAACCCCATTGTGGAATGCAATATGGGATATGAGGAAGGTGGGTTGGGGGTTGTCGTTCACGGCTGCAAAACGGCCTGCGGGGCCAGGCTGTTTGCCAGCACCCAAGCCGTGGACTTCGACTGATGGGCTGGTCGGTGCCGCAGGCTGCACATCGAGAAAAGCCTGCATTGTGGTCACCGTGGATTTGCGTGTGCATTTTTGCTGCTGTCTATTTCTGCGCGCTGGTGTGGATTGTCTTAGATACACCCCCGACAGGGCTATATTCAGTGGCATCCGGTCATTATCTGCCACTAACTGGTTTAATCTTGGTTGCCATTCTGTTGGGCCTGACAGCCTATCTGTTGTCGCTGGAAATCCAGTCACTCATCTATTTCAATTGGACGTACTGGCAGGCAAATACGCAAGCAGCCTGGCAGAAATGGGCGCATCAACATTTGTTAATCGTCGCCTGCAAAAATTACAGTCCGGATAAAAGCCTTTTGCTCCAAATCGCAGGTCTTCAGTCAAAGGATACAGATCTGTCGAACGAAAAGTGTGCTGGAATAAACATCCCCACGGAAGGGTTTTTGATTCCGGGAATTTTTCGTTTTGAAGCCCTCAGCCGGTTCCTGTTAGTGGGAATGCTGCCTGCGATCCGAGCGTTGCCAGATCATAAGAGGGTTAGTTTGGTGTTACAAACTACGTTGCCCTTGTCCGATGAACACGCACATTGTCTGGAAAAAATCTGGCAAAGCCTGCCATTAAAATCTCAACTCGATCTGCATTTACTTCCTGCTGAGCTCCCTTTAGAAAGTTGGAATGATCAGTTCATCAATGCCAAAAATCCGTTATTAATCCTGGCTTTCCACTATCGGGAACCTGACGATAAATTGCCAGAACTCGCGACATCCCTCCTGCTTTCCCCCGCCAATCATCTCAAATCTGATACGCAGAAAAACGCCCCGAAGCTTTTCCGCGCTATGCCGCTAAATCTTAAAAAACTGCCGGAAGAGTTGCAGGAACTGCGTGATATGTCGCAGCAACCGGCGGAGGCTCTTCGTCTGGTGTGGTTTTCAGGGTTGAACAACAGCCTGCGTCAAAAGCTCAATGCCACAGTTCATACGCTTAAATTGCCGCTGCGCATGGAAGCGCCGATGGGTGGCCAACTGGACTTCGATAAAAGTTGCGAAGGATATGGCCCTGTCGCCGGCTGGCTGATGGTCGGTGCTGCTGCCGAGATGATTAATCACGGTCAGGGCAGTCAGTGGGTATTGGCCGGTGCAGAAGAGTCCGCCTGGGCGGTCGTTATCGGGACAAAAGCGCCGGTTCCGTCTGACTACCACGGCAAGTTGCCAGCTGATGTTTACCCTGCCGGATGCCTGGTCGCGTCACTGCTGTTCAACCTGGTGTTGTTCTGGTCCCTCGGGCATGCCTTTCCGCAGTGGATGTTTTCTTTCTGGGGCGCGCTCACGCTAATTGTGTCTCTGGTTGTCACCATGATTGGCAGCGTCGTTGGCCTGAGGATCATGTTAAATCGCCTGCTTGAACCGCACTTTATCCGGTCTTCGCAGCAAGGAAGCTGATAGTGAATAAATTCATCAGGGCACTGGGAATACTGCTCCTGCTGCTGGCTATCGCCGTCGTGGTGATCGGTATGATCTCGCAGTACGGCGTGTTTTCTTCGTCCGGAAAGGGTGCCGGCATTTTAATCTCCCTGCTGGCCATCGTGCCGATCGTCGCTGTTATTGCGGTCTTTTTATCCCTCGCCACCACGTCGGCCAACTGGCGAGCGCCGGTTCGTCCAAATGGCGCACAGGCGGGTGAGGATTCGGATCGCCCTGTTGTAAAAGCGCCCATTGATTTCGGCAGCCTGAAATCTGCACTCCAACACCACTTCGGCCCGCGCTGGAAACGTAAACTCCCCTGGTTGCTGGTAATGGGTGAATCGGGCGAAATTGAACAGATCGCGCCTGGACTTACCAAATCTGGCTGGATGACAGTCGGCAGTACCGTGCTGTTGTGGGGTGGTTCACTCGCGGCAGGTGGCAACACGGCAGATCTTCAGGCATTGCGCAGGCTGCGCCGCTATGCCCCTGCCGATGCGCTGATCTGGATCAGCCAGGAAGCACAGTATACCCAGCCAGTGCAGGCAGATTCCGCGCTTCGCGGCTATGAGATTGTCCGCCACCAGCTGCGCTGGGAAGTGCCGGTATATCTGCTGGATCGGCGTGAAGATCGCTGGCCGCAGCCAGAACGCCCTGTGCAGCTGGCTGGAGTATTACAGAAAAAAAGACTGACGCCTGACTCTTTATCGTCCTGCGTTCAATCCCTGCTCCCCGCGCTTCGTGCACAGGGCATGGCCCAAATCAGCAAGAACCTGAGCCATACGTTTCTCCTGCAACTTGCCAGTGATTTAAAAGACCGTTTGCCCCGCTGGATTGATGGCTTCAAGTCTTTACTGAATAGCTACTGTCCGATGCCTTTGTATGGCGTAGTGTTTTCACCGGCATTGACGTTGCGGGCATACGGCCCGCATGAACGTGCTGATTCACCGGTCTGGCGGGAGTTATCTGCAGGTATTTGCCGCCAAGCCGGTCGTCCGGTCGGGCTAACGCTGCGTGCGGTGATGCAGTGGGGAGCCGCTCTCGCGGTGCTGGTGTTTGCGCTGGGCACGCTGGTCTCCGGCATCAGCAATTACCGGCTGGTGATCCGCAGTGCAGATCAGGTTCAGCAGGGGAAAACCTCGCCTTCGCCTGGTGCTTTGCATTTGTTGCAACAAACTCTACAAACCCTGCTGACTCAGCAGCAACAGGGCACACCGCTGTATCGTCGTTTTGGTCTGGACACAACGGATGCGCTTCTCCCTGCGCTCTGGCCGGAATATAGCGCGCTGGCGCAACGGCTTATCGTGCAACCGGCGCAGCAACAGCTTCACGCCATGTTGATGTTACCCAGGCCTGACTATGACGCATTAAAAACCTATCTGATGCTGGCCCAGCCAGACAAAGCCACCGGTGAAGAAGCGCAGCGCTATTTAGCGCAGCAGCTAACGCCGTTGCTGAAAAATGTCGCGCCGCAGGACATTACTTTTATGACCGCGCATTTCACCCCGCATCCTGAGTGGAAAATCACGCCGGACAACGGGGTTGTCACCCAGGCGCGATCGGCTTTACTGAACGCCATGAGCGGCGCTGATGAAGAGCAGAAGCTTTATGCCTCGCTGATTTATCGCGCCTCACTTAATTACGTAAACCTGTCGCTGACGCAGCTTTTAGACGGTCAGGAGACGGGTGGCATGTTTACCCTTGATGCCGACGTGCCGGGCCGTTTCACGCGGCAGGCGTATGAAGGTGCCATAGCGCCGGAGATTGCCGCGCTGGTCACCAGGCGTCTGGAACAGGTGAGCTGGGTGTTGGCAGAACCGGGATATCCGCTGGAAACCGCACTCTCACCCGCCGCCTTCGGTGAACGCTTAACGGCGCGGTATTTTTACGAATACGGCAGCGCCTGGCAGAAAACGCTGAACCAGCTGAAGGCACATACGATGGCAGATCCGGTGGCGCAACTGACGCTGGCCTCCGACATCAGCCGTTCGCCGCAGCTCGCGCTGATGAAACAGCTGGCCTGGCAGGGACTCGCGGGCAGTCCGGACGAACGTCGCGGTGAACTGCATCCTGCCCTGGAGCCGGTGTTTGCCGGCATTGTCTCGATGACGGGCGGCACGAGTGAACGTCACGGTATTACGCTGTCTGCCTGGCGGTCACAAACGGCCGGACTGCGCGACAGGATGCGCAGCCTGTCGTCGGCCACGGGCGGAACGGCGGCGCTCTCACAGTCGGTATTTCGCGGTACGCAGATTGATAACAGCATCGCTGAGTTACCCGCTCGTCTGCGCGCTCAGCTCGGTAACGGCTGGCAGCCAATGGCACAGGCGCTGTTTTTGGCTCCGCTGAGCCAGACATGGAAAGGCGTGATGAGCACCGGGGTAAAAGGCATGGACGTGCAGTGGCAGCAGCAGATTGCCGCAGCATGGCACAAAGAATTTGATCACACCTTCCCGTTCGCCGACAGCCCGAAAGACGCCTCTCTGGCCGCGCTGAACGATTTCATTCATCCGCAGACCGGCCTGATTGCCAGATTCATCCGCCAACATCTTAACGGCGTACTGGAATACAAAGGCAACCGCTGGCAGAAGGCCGACAGGCTGCCGCCGGGAATAACGGTGAACGCCGCCTTTCTCAGCAAACTGAACCAACTCGACCGCGTAGGCCATGCGCTAAACGACAGCGGCTGGGGTTTTCGTTTCAGGCTGCAGGCAGGTACGGCGCGTGACGTGGTGCAGACCGAACTGCGCATCGACGGTCAGAAGCTGACGTACTTCAATCAGATGCCTTCATGGCAGGCATTTCAGTGGCCGGGCGATACCTATTCTCCCGGCGCATCGCTGGTGTGGAGCAGCGTGCGGGCCGGTGCGCGACTTTACTTTGATACGCGCGGCGTCTGGGGATTTTACCGGCTGCTAAAGCAGGCCAACGTCACGCAGTTGGACACGACGCATTATCAGCTGAGATGGATTGCACAAGACGGTCTGCCGCTCAATTACCGGCTGGCCTATAGCGCCGGTAACGATCCGCTCAGCTTGCTGAAGCTCGAGGGTTTCAGCTTACCCAACACAATTTTTCGCTAACGCAGGCACCGACATGGAAGACGATTTCTTAAAATATTTTGACGGCGAAATGCGCTATCTGAAGGAGGCCGGGCTGGAGTTCTCACAGGCGTTTCCGGAACTGGGCCGCACGTTGGGTCTGGACGGCAGTCCGGTCCCGCGCGATGAATCTGTCGAGCGGCTGTTTCAGGGCTTTTCGCTGATGATGGCAAAACTGCGGCAGAAGATTGATGACGATATTCCCGAACTGACCGAACCGCTGCTCTCCCATCTGCTGCCGGTGATCAACCGCACCCTGCCCTCGATCGCGGTTGTCGAACTGACGCCTGCAGCGCCAGAACTGCATGTGCGCGAGGAAGTGCTGCCTGCTGAAAGCGAACTTTATACCCAGCCGCTGGGTAATGACCAACAGCGCTGCGCCTATCGCACGGTTCGCGACCTGAAGCTTCATCCGTTTGCGCTTGATAGCGTTGCGTTATTCACCTTGCAGGAAGGTCAGCAGGCGCTGCGGCTGCGCTTCACCCTGCCCGCTCTCACCGAAATCCGCCCTGCCGACTGGCAGAACATCAGCCTGTATCTCAATGGAGATCGCGTGCTGCAGTCTGCGCTGTATCTCGCGCTCAGCCGTCAGGTGAAAGGCATAGGCGTGCGGTTCTGGCAGAACGCGACCGACCTGATGCCGGTAGATGCGACGTTTATGCCGCGCTGGCAGGCTGAAGCCGACGCCTCACTCTGGCCCGAGAGCGACAGCCCCGCGCTATGCGGCGAAGTGCGACCGTGGCTGGAGTATTTCACCGCGCCGGAACGTTATTTCTTTATGCAGTTGCAGGGACTGGAGAGCCTGACTTTCCCGCCGGATACCACGTCGTTTGATATTGAGGTGACGCTCAGCGAACGCTGGCCGTATGATTTGCCGGTGCCGCCGGACGCCCTCCGCATGCACTGCGTGCCGGTGATCAACCTGTTCCGCCTGCTGGCGCAGCCGCT
>LIDZ01014792.1_pt6 | contig 14642 bp, 14 predicted proteins | sample 644651 | NCBI WGS metagenome assembly LIDZ01 (sample SAMN03856242, study PRJNA289617) | food metagenome | isolation source: wine grapes on drying loft during traditional withering process | host: Vitis vinifera cv. Corvina | place: Italy: Gargagnago di S. Ambrogio di Valpolicella | collected 2014-01 | reverse complement strand
CCGCGATAGTGGCCGCTGGCTGCTGCGTTTCCAACCCGGCGTATATGAAACGTTGACCCACAAGGCCGGGCGCGCCAATACCCAACACTGGCTGCTGGAAAACCATCAGACCGAGCAAGTGATTCGTCGCGAAACCCAGGCGGCCAATCGCACCCAGCCGCTGTCGGCGCAAGAGCGCGAGCAGAGCCTGATGATTTCGCGCCTGAGCAACAGCGATTGGCAGTTGCGCACGCTGTACGACGCCGACATGGCCCGCGATGAGTTGATCCCGGCGCTGCTGGGCAAATGTCTGCTCGGCATACTGCTGTCGCTGCTTCCGGCCATGGCCCTGCTCAACCAGCGGCGCCGACAGCGTGAACTGCGGGCAGGCCGCCGTCGCTACCAGGATATCTTCGAGGGCACAGGCGTGGCCCTGTGTGTGCTCGACATGACCGATGTACAGCTGTTTTTGCGTGACAATGGCATCAAGCGCCGCGACGAACTCGAGCGCTGGTCCATCAGCTACCCTGAACACCGGCCGGCACTGTTGCAGCAACTGCGCATTACCGAGATCAATCAGGTTGCCATCAACCTGCTCGGCCCTGACGTCACCCAGGGCCCATGGCTACAGTTACGGGACGGGCGCGCCAACGAGCCTCGCGGCGTGGGGTTTCAGGTCATCGAAGCGTTGCTCGATCACCAGCCCGAAATCGAGATCGAAGTCTGCCTGAGCGATGCCCGCGGCAACGATCAGTACCTTTGGGTCATGGTGCGTTTTCCTGAACACACCGAGGATTATCGCGCCGTTATCGTCAGCATCAGCGACCACACCCGGCGCAAGCAGATCGAGCTGTCTCTGGTGGAGCGCGAGCGCTTCTGGTCCAACGTGGTCAGTACGGTGCCTGATCACCTGTACGTGGGCGATGTCCTCAGCCAGTCGATGATCTACAGCAACCATCATCTGGGTGCGATTCTGGGTTACAACGACGCACAACTGGCGCAAATGGGCGAATCGTTCTGGGAAGCCCTCATGCACCCCGAGGATGCCGGGCACTACCAAAGCCTGCGCCAGCACCAGCGCGACACGCGCTATGTCAATGCGCTGCACACCCAATACCGTTTCCGGCATCTGGACGGCAGTTGGCGACGCTTTGATATCCGTGAGCAAACCCTCGCCCGCGACAGCGCCGGGCAGGTCACGCGCATCATCGGCGTGGCCAAGGACATCACCGATCAGGTCGAAGCCAGCGAATCACTGCGCGACAGCGAAAAACGCTATCGCATGCTCGCAGAAAGCATCAGTGACGTGATCTTTTCTACCGACAGGCGCCTGCAACTCAACTACGTCAGCCCCTCGGTACAGACCGTGCTGGGCTACGATGTGGAAGCGATCTTTGATCAGGGCTGGCAGGCGACCATCGCCAATCCGGCGCAGTTGACGGACCTGGAGGCCTTGATCGACCGGGTCCATCGCGCCCTCGACCTGCCCGAGGCCATGGTCGAATTACGCACCACCTTGCACACTCAATTCTTTTTGTTCGACTGCCTGCGTGCCGACGGGCGCAAGATTCCCATCGAGCTGCGCTTGATACTGGTCTGGGACGACAACGAGCAATTCGAAGGGATCCTGGGCGTAGGCCGCGACATCAGCCAGCAGCGGCGCGCCGAAAAAGACGTGCGCATGGCGGCGACCGTATTCGAACACTCGACCTCGGCGATCCTCATCACCGATCCGGCCGGCTACATCGTCCAGGCCAACGACGCATTTACCCGTGTCAGCGGCTACGAAGTGTCCCAGGTGCTCGACCAGTTGCCCAAGATGCTGACCGTGGTCGATCACCAGGAAGCGCACCTGGCGTACATCATCAAGCAGCTCAACGAACTGAGCAGCTGGGAAGGTGAAGTGTGGCTCAAGCGCCGCAGCGGTGAACACTACCCAGCCTGGGTCGGGATTACCGCCGTACTCGACGACGAGGGCGACCTGGCCAGTTACGTGTGCTTCTTCAGCGACATCAGCGAGCGCAAGGCCAGCGAACAGCGCATCCATCGCCTGGCCTACTACGACGCCCTGACTCACCTGCCCAACCGCACGCTGTTTCAGGATCGTCTGCACACCGCGCTGCAATCGGCAGAACGGCAGAAATCGTGGGTGGTGCTGATGTTCCTCGACCTCGATCGCTTCAAGCCGATCAATGATTCCCTGGGCCACGCCGCGGGTGACCGCATGCTCAAGGAAATGGCCACTCGACTGCTGGGCTGCGTGGACGATGACGACACCGTGGCGCGCATGGGCGGCGATGAATTCACGCTGCTGCTGCAACCGGGCCCCACTCGCGAGGTGGCGCTCAACCGGGCCATCCATGTGGCCGAGAAGATCATGGCCAGCCTGCTGAAACCGTTCGTGCTCGAGAGCCGCGAGTTCTTTGTCACCGCGAGCATCGGCATTGCCCTGAGCCCACAAGACGGCAACGAACTCAGCCAACTGATGAAGAACGCCGACACGGCGATGTACCACGCCAAGGAGCGCGGCAAAAACAACTTCCAGTTCTACCAGGCCGACATGAACGCCACTGCGCTGGAGCGTCTGGAGCTGGAGAGCGATCTGCGCCACGCCCTGGAGCAAGAAGAATTCGTCCTGTACTACCAGCCCCAGTTCAGCGGCGATGGCAAGCGCCTGACCGGTGCCGAAGCCCTGCTGCGCTGGCGTCATCCGCGCCGTGGCCTGGTCCCGCCTGGGGACTTTATTCCGGTACTCGAAGAGCTGGGCCTGGTGGTGGACGTCGGCGATTGGGTCATCACCGAGGCCTGCCGCCAGCTCAAGCTCTGGCATGCGGCCAAGGTCAGGGTGCCCAAGGTGTCGGTGAACATTTCGGCCAGGCAGTTCTCGGACGGGCAGCTAGGGACGCGCATTGCGACTATCCTGCACGAAATTGGCCTGCCACCCGCGTGCCTGGAGCTGGAATTGACCGAAAGTATCCTGATGCGCGAGGTCAACGAGGCCTTGCAGATTCTCGACAGTCTGAAAGTCCTCGGGCTGAGCATTGCGGTTGATGACTTCGGCACGGGGTACTCGTCGCTTAACTATCTCAAGCAGTTTCCGATCGATGTATTGAAGATCGATCGTTCGTTTGTCGATGGCCTGCCGGCAGGCGAGCAGGACGCGCAGATTGCCCGAGCCATCATCGCCATGGCCCATAGCCTGAACCTGGCGGTAATCGCCGAAGGCGTCGAAACTCACGAGCAGCTGGAGTTCTTGCGCGAGCATGGGTGCGACGAGGTGCAGGGCTATCTGTTCGGCCGGCCGATGCCGGCGAGCCGCTTCGAAGCGCAGTTCAGCAATGATGCGCTGTTCATGTTCGATTGAGCGCAGCGCCGGGGATGCCTCCGCCCTTGTAGGAGCCCAGCTCGCTGGCGATGGCGGTCTTGAGGTCCCAATCGCCAGCACGCTGGGCTCCTACGAAGGCGAGATCCCCGACATGAACCGCGCTCGTCACCGCGATGACTGCCATTCATATGCCAGATAACTTTCGATCAGGTAGAATGCGCTCCTTTTCTGACCGATCCTCGAGGACCGCCATGTTCAGCCGTGATTTGACTATTGCCAGGTATGACGCCGATCTCTTTGCCGCCATGGAGCAAGAAGCCCAGCGCCAGGAAGACCACATCGAGCTGATCGCTTCCGAAAACTACACCAGCCCGGCTGTCATGGAAGCCCAAGGCTCGGTGCTGACCAACAAGTACGCTGAAGGCTACCCAGGCAAGCGTTACTACGGCGGCTGCGAGTTCGTCGATGTGGTCGAGCAACTGGCAATCGATCGCGCCAAGCAACTGTTCGGTGCTGACTACGCCAACGTTCAGCCGCACGCCGGCTCGCAAGCCAACTCAGCGGTCTACCTGGCTCTGCTGCAGGCGGGCGATACCATCCTGGGCATGAGCCTGGCCCACGGCGGTCACCTGACCCACGGTGCCAGCGTCAGCTCGTCGGGCAAACTGTACAACGCCATTCAGTACGGCATCGACGCCAATGGCCTGATCGATTACGACGAAGTCGAGCGCCTGGCAGTCGAGCACAAACCGAAAATGATCGTTGCCGGTTTCTCGGCGTACTCGCAGATTCTCGACTTCCCGCGTTTCCGCGAAATCGCCGACAAGGTCGGTGCCTACCTGTTCGTCGACATGGCCCATGTGGCAGGCCTGGTCGCTGGCGGCGTTTATCCCAACCCGGTACCGTTTGCCGACGTCGTCACCACCACCACGCACAAGACCCTGCGCGGTCCACGTGGCGGCCTGATCCTGGCGCGCGCCAACGCCGACATCGAGAAAAAACTCAACTCCGCAGTGTTCCCAGGTTCCCAAGGTGGTCCGCTGGAGCACGTCATTGCGGCCAAGGCGATCTGCTTCAAGGAAGCCTTGCAGCCTGAGTTCAAGGAATACCAGCAGCAAGTGGTCAAGAACGCCCAGGCCATGGCCGGTGTGTTCATCGAACGCGGCTTCGACGTCGTCTCGGGCGGCACCCAGAACCACCTGTTCCTGCTGTCGCTGATCAAGCAGGACATCTCCGGTAAAGATGCCGACGCCGCCTTGGGTCGCGCTTTCATCACCGTCAACAAGAACTCGGTGCCTAACGATCCACGCTCTCCGTTCGTGACCTCCGGCCTGCGTTTCGGCACTCCAGCCGTGACCACGCGCGGCTTCAAGGAGACAGAATGCAAGGAACTGGCCGGCTGGATCTGCGACATCCTCGCTGATCTGGGTAACGACGCGGTGATCGATGCCGTGCGTGAAAAGGTCAAAGCCATCTGCGCCAAGCTGCCGGTTTACGGCTGATTGCGTTGAAGTGACATCGAAAAGCCCGGCCATTGCGCCGGGCTTTTTTATTCGCCATCGCACCTGTAGGAGCGCAGCTTGCTGGCGAAGACTTTGGCTCTGCTGGCAGTTGGTCAGCGCCTGTACCGGCCTCTTCGCCAGCAAGCTGTGCTCCTACAGTCGTGCATCGTGGCAGCGCAGCTTGCTGGCGAAAGCGGTGGCTCTGCTGGCAGTTGGTCAGCGCCTGTACCGGCCCATTCGCACCTGTAGGAGCGCAGCTTGCTGGCGAAGGCGATGGCTCTGCTGGCAATTGATCAGCGCCTGTACCGGCCTCTTCGCCAGCAAGCTGTGCTCCTACAGTCGTGCATCGTGGGAGCGCAGCTTGCTGGCAGTTGGTCAGCGCCTGTACCGGCCCATTCGCCAGCAAGCTGTGCTCCTACAGTGGTGCACCCCTGGGGGGCGCAGCTTGCTGGCGAAGGCATCACAGATTACAACGCCTGGAAACCCTCGCGAATAGTCTGCTCAGGCAGCTCGTCAGCAATGAACACCATCACGCTTTCCCTCGCTTCGCCGTCCGCCCACTCGGTATCCCAGTCAAAGCCATAAAGCTTGAGCACGCCCTGAAACACCAGGCGCCGCGATTCCCCTTCGATGTTCAACACGCCCTTGTAGCGCAGCAGCTGCTTGCCATGGGCTTCCAGGAATTCGTTCATGAACTCGCTGAGGCGGTCGATATTCAACGGTTTGTCGGTGCGCAGCACCATGCTGGTGATGCGATCGGTAGAAGTGCCAGTGACCGGGCGCAGGCTCAGCCCACCGCCCAGATCGGCGTTGAGATTGAAACCGCGTACGTCCAGCAACTCGGCCAGATCGATCTCGCCTTGTCTGACAATGCGGATCGGCGCGCGGCGATTGATTCGGGTCAGGCGCGCGCTCAAGGTGTCAACGACGTCTGGGGCGACCAGATCGGTCTTGCTCAGCAGCAACCGATCGGCAAACCCGACCTGCGCCTGCGCAATGGTCTGCGCCAGATGAACCTCTGCGTTGGCGGCATCGACCAGGGTGATGATGCCATCGAGAATGTACCGCTCGCGCAGTTCTTCATCGATGAAAAAGGTCTGCGCCACCGGAGCAGGATCTGCCAGGCCGGTGCACTCGATCACCAGACGATCGAAAGCGATTGCACCGCTGTCGAGGCGCTCCAGCAGCAGATACAGCGCTTTGGTCAGATCGGTATGGATGGTGCAGCACACACAGCCATTGGCCAGGGTCATGACCTGTACCGGCTCGTCGCCCAGCAGTTGGGTATCGATGCTGGTTTCACTGAATTCGTTTTCGATCACGGCGATTTTCAGGCCGTGTTCGGCGCGCAGCAGGTAGCGCAGCAAGGTGGTCTTGCCCGCGCCAAGAAAGCCACTGAGGATGGTGACGGGTATGGGAAGGGTCAAACGCTAGCCTCCAGTCTTGGATATGAATGCAAAATGATTGTGGGAGCGGACTGCGCGCCGGAACGCGAAGCCTTCAAGAGCTTCGCGGCCCAACGCACAGCCCACTCCCACATGGGCCAGGCGTCGACTGTCAGCGCGTCAACAGCATTTGGGCCCACCCTTGCCACCGTATCGGGCCTCTTGGCGCTCACGGAAGAACGCCTCGTAATCCATCATCGGTTTGTCGGGATGGAGGGTCTGCATGTGCTCGACATAGTTGTCGTAGTCAGGCATCCCCACCATCAGGCGCGCGGCCTGGCCCAGATACTTGCCCAGCCGACTCAGGTCATTGAACATGCCGTCTCCCTCCCCTGATCACACATCGGGCTGCGCCTGAAATGGCGCCTCCTTGTCGGTCCGCTCCTTGGTACCCCAGGCCGCAACACCGACCTTGATGGCAAAGAACAGAATCGCAAACACTACAAACAGGAACAATCCGGTCAACGTCGCGTTGGTGTACGCGTTGAAGATCACATGCTGCATCTGCTCGATGCTCTTGGCGGGCGCGATCACCTGCCCGGCATCCAGAGCGTCTTTGTATTTTTTGGCCAGGGCCAGAAAACCTACCGCCGGGCTGGCGTCGAACAGCTTGATAAAGCCCGCAGTGGTCGTACAGATCAGCAGCCAAACCGCAGGTACCAACGGCACCCATACATAACGCTGACGCTTCATCTTCACCAGCACCACGGCGCCCAGCATCAGTGCGATACCGGCGAGCATCTGGTTGGAAATACCAAACAGCGGCCACAAGGTGTTGATGCCGCCCAGTGGGTCAATCACCCCTTGGTACAGCAGATAACCCCAGAGCGCGACGCAACCGGCGGTGGCCAGCACGTTGGCACCCCACGACTCGGTACGTTTGAGCGCCGGCACGAACGAGCCCAGCAGGTCCTGCAACATGAAACGCCCGGCACGGGTACCGGCGTCCACCGCAGTAAGGATGAACAAGGCCTCGAACAGAATCGCAAAGTGGTACCAGAAGGCCATGGTGTTCTGGCCCGGCAATACTTGGTGCAGGATTTGCGCAATACCTACCGCCAGAGTCGGCGCGCCACCGGCACGGGCCAGGATGGTGGTTTCGCCAATATCATGGGCAACCGCCTGCAACGCCTCGGGGGTAATGGTAAAGCCCCAGTTACTTACTGCGGTGGCGACAGACACCACGTCAGTGCCAACCACTGCCGCCGGGCTGTTCATGGCGAAGTACACGCCGGGCTCGATGACCGAGGCGGCGACCATGGCCATGATCGCTACAAACGACTCCATCAGCATGCCGCCGTAGCCGATATAGCGCGCGTTGACTTCGTTATCCAGCAGCTTGGGCGTGGTGCCAGAGGAGATCAGTGCATGGAAGCCAGACACCGCACCGCAGGCAATGGTAATGAACAGGAACGGGAACAACGTGCCCTTCCAGACCGGCCCAGTGCCGTCGGTAAACTGCGTAAGGGCCGGCATTTTCAGGTCAGGCATGGTCACCAGAATACCGATGGCCAAGGCGATGATGGTGCCGATCTTGAGGAACGTGGAGAGGTAGTCGCGCGGCGCCAGGATCAGCCATACCGGCAGGACCGCAGCGACAAAGCCGTAGCCGATCAGCATCCAGGTGATCTGGATGCCGGTGAAGGTAAAGGCCTTGGCCCATACCGGGTCGGCAGCCACCAGGCCGCCAGCCCAGATGGACGTCAGCAACAGCACCACGCCAATCAGGGATATCTCACCGATGCGGCCCGGGCGGATGTAGCGCATGTAGATGCCCATGAACATCGCGATCGGGATGGTCGCCATGACCGTGAAGATACCCCAAGGGCTCTCCGCCAGTGCCTTGACCACGATCAAGGCCAGCACCGCGAGGATGATGATCATGATCAGAAAGCAGCCAAACAGAGCGATGGTGCCGGGGATGCGGCCCATCTCTTCGCGCACCATGTCGCCTAGCGAACGGCCGTCACGGCGGGTCGAGAGGAACAGCACCATGAAGTCCTGCACCGCACCGGCGAGCACCACGCCGGCAATCAGCCAGAGCGTCCCGGGCAGGTAGCCCATCTGCGCTGCCAGCACAGGGCCGACCAGAGGGCCGGCGCCGGCGATTGCCGCGAAGTGATGGCCGAACAGGATGTGTTTGTTGGTGGGGACGTAGTCGAGCCCGTCGTTGTTGACTACCGCGGGCGTCGCCCGGGTGGGGTCGAGTTGCATCACTTTGGTAGCGATGAACAGGCTGTAGTAACGGTACGCAACCAGATAGATCGCCACCGCCGCTACCACAATCCACAAGGCGTTGATCGCCTCACCTCGGCGCAGGGCAACCACACCCAATGCGCCAGCTCCTATGATCGCCACCGCAAGCCATGGCAGATGGCGCAGCGGGCTAGTGTTATTTGTCATTTTTATTGAGTTCCAGCTAGGGGATACGGAAACCAGCGCTTTGAGTTTAGCCAGAGTTAGGCCAAAGAACACCCCCACGTTGGTACTAGAGGGGGTTGTCAGGTTTTTTTGTCGATCGGCGTGCGCGGATTGTGGACGAGTTCGCCACTGGCATTGGTGCGCTGAGCTATAGTCAGGCAACCCAGGAGGGATTGAACATGACCGAAACACACGCCGATCGCCGGCGCTTCAAACGCATTGCATTCGACGCCAGCACCGAGCTCACTCAAGACGGCAGGAGCTGGCCGGTAAAGCTGATAGATGTATCGCTCAAGGGCTTGCTGATCGAAAAACCACAGCCGTGGGAGGGTGACGCCAGCCGGCCGTTCGAGGCCGATGTCCACTTGGCTGACGATATCGATGTGCAGATGGAAGTGAGGCTGGTCCACGATGACCACGGCCAGCTCGGCTTCGACTGCGCCCACATCGGTATCGAGTCAGTCACCCATCTGCGCCGCTTGATCGAACTGAACCTGGGTGACGAGGCCGAGGAGGAACTGCAGCGCGAGCTCGCTGCGCTGTTGAAGGGGTGATTGCAGGGGAAATGGTTGCCTGTCATCTGACCAGCCCGGTCGCTGCAGCGGAGCTCATGGCAGACGCCCTGCAAACCGAGGATGCATCCTATATCGCCAGGGCGATGGGCGTGGTTGCCCGCGCCAAGGGCATGACCGAGCTGGCCCTACGTACCGCGCTAACGCGCCGGCAGGCCCCATGCAGCAGGGTCGAACGCTTCAAGGCTCGGCAGCAGGCCGTCGGCATGGGTGTATTTGCTGGCGGGCATGGCTGAGTCGGGCACCGCAAGGGCGAACATCCCGGCGGCTTTGGCGGCGGTAATACCGAACGGTGAATCTTCGAATACCAGGCAGTCCGCCGGATTGACCCCCAGATGCTCTGCCGCCACCAAAAAGATATCCGGCGCTGGCTTGGCTGCCCCGACCTGCGGGTGATCGGCGGTGATGATGGCATCGAACAGCGCGAACCACTCGCGATGTCGGGTAATTTTCAGGTCGAAATAGTGCAGCGAAGAGCTGGTACCTACGGCGACCGGAATGCCGTTGGCCTTGAGATGCCGCACCAGGGCTTCGGCCCCGGCCATCGCTCCGGCCTTGGGGAAGCGCTCGTACATCAGGGGTGCTCGCGCGGCCATGAATTCTTCAGGGGAGATCGGCAACTCCAGCGCGCTGACGATATAGCTCGCCAGGTCATTGGCGCCCAGCCCGATGGTGTTTTGCTTGATGCTCCAATCAAAGGTGCGCCCGTAGCGATCAGCGATAATCTGCGTGACCTCGGTGTAAACGCCTTCGGTATCGAGCAACAGCCCGTCCATATCGAAGATCACAGCCTTCACCGGCCCGAAGCCTCTGGCAACTGCATTCAAAGGGGCCGAGCTCATGGCGGATAAAACCTCTATCTGATAATTAATCGCAACAAATTAGCATAGAACAGCAGCGTCTTGCAGACACGTCCACATTTACTCGAACAACGCATCCAGTGCCTGCTCAAGGCGGGTCACGGCGATCACCTGCAAGCCGGGCGGTGACTCCTTGGGCGCATTGGCCTTTGGCACGATGGCGCGCTTGAAGCCGTGCTTGGCGGCCTCCTTGAGACGCTCCTGGCCGCTGGGCACGGGGCGCACTTCACCGGAGAGACCAACCTCGCCGAACACCAGCAAATCGTTGGCCAACGGCCGGTTACGCAAGCTCGACATGATCGCTGCCAGCAGCGCCAGGTCGGAGGCGGTTTCAAGCACCTTGACCCCACCCACCACGTTGAGGAACACATCCTGATCATGGGTAGGAATGCCGCCGTGGCGATGCAGCACTGCCAACAGCATCGCCAAGCGGTTCTGGTCGAGCCCCAAGGTGACGCGTCGCGGGTTGGCGAGGTGGCTGTCGTCTACCAACGCCTGGACCTCGACCAGCATCGGCCGGGTCCCCTCCCAGGTGGCCATGACCACGCTGCCAGGGACTTCTTCCTGCGCACGTGTAAGAAAGATCGCCGACGGATTGGACACTTCCTTGAGGCCGCGATCGGTCATTCCGAATACACCAAGTTCGTTGACCGCCCCGAAGCGATTCTTGACCGCGCGCAGCAATCGCAGGCGCCCATCGGACTCGCCTTCGAAATACAACACGGTGTCGACCATGTGTTCCAAGACGCGCGGCCCAGCCAGGGCGCCTTCCTTGGTAACGTGCCCCACCAGAAAGATTGCCGTGCCGCTCTGCTTGGCGTAGCGCACCAATAGCGCGGCGCTTTCGCGAACCTGGGAGACCCCGCCGGGCGCAGATTGCAGTTGCTCGGTAAAAATCGTCTGGATGGAGTCGATCACCATGACCTTGGGCTGCTCGACCTTGGCGGTGGCGATGATCACTTCGATACAGGTTTCGGTCATGACCCGCAGCTTGTCCTGGGGCAGGCCCAGACGCCTGGCGCGCATAGCGACCTGCTGCTGGGATTCCTCGCCCGTCACATACAGAGCCGGCATGCGCGTGGCAAGGTTGCACAGGGTCTGCAGCAGAATGGTCGATTTGCCAATGCCGGGGTCGCCGCCGATCAATACCACGGAGCCATCGACCAGACCGCCGCCAAGCACGCGATCGAGTTCGGCGGAGGCCGTGGAAAACCGGGGGATTTCTTCGACGCTGACTTCGGCCAGGGTCCGGATCTGCGCCTGCTGACCGGTCCAGCCGGTACGCCCGCTGGGCGGCGCCGCCGACACCTGATCGAGCACGGTCTCTACCAAGGTATTCCAGGCCCCGCACTCGCCGCACTGCCCGGCCCACTTCGGGAAGGTCGCGCCGCATTCGGTACAGCCATACATGCGCTTGGCCTTGGCCATGGAAACTCCTGAGCGAAAAACCGCCATGATACCGCGCATGGCCAGTTATGGCCCCCGGCACAGTGCATCGCTGTGCTGAAACTTTCTCGCGACACCGGTGAATACGTCTAGGCTCACATTCGACAAAACTTCTGACTACAACCTCTGTCCCTAAAACAGGGCGTAGAGCTTGCAACGACGCTGAATTACCCTGCGCTGACTAAATTCATCTGTAACAAGGAATATTTCAATGAGCGTGCTAAGTGAATTCAAGGCCTTTGCGGTCAAGGGCAATGTAGTTGACATGGCCGTGGGTATCATCATCGGTGCAGCTTTCGGCAAGATCGTCTCGTCGTTTGTAGGCGATGTGATCATGCCGCCTTTGGGGTTGTTGATTGGCGGTGTCGATTTCAGCAACCTGGCGATAACCCTGCGTGCAGCAGAGGGTAATGCGCCGGCGGTGGTACTGGCCTACGGCAAGTTCTTGCAGACGGTTATCGATTTCATCATTGTCGCTTTTGCCATTTTCATGGGCGTCAAGGCGATCAACCGCCTCAAGCGTGAAGAAGCCAAGGCACCCAGCCTGCCACCGGTACCTACCAAGGAAGAAGTGCTGTTGGGTGAAATTCGTGATCTGCTGAAAGATCAGAACGCCAAGGCGGTCCCGGCAACTGTGACGCCGGATCGATTGGTTTAATTCGGCAATCAGGGCCTTGGCACCACCTGCGTAGGAGCGCGGATTGCCGGTGATGGCGTTCTGGAGATCGCTATCGCCAGCAAGCTGTGCTGCTACGGGTGAGAGGGTTTGGGCGCTTGTGTAGGAGCGCGGATTGCCGGCGATGGCGTCCTTGAGATCGCTATCGCCAGCAAGCTTTGCTGCTACGGGTGAGGGTTTGGGCGCTCGTGTAGGAGCGCGGCTTGCCGGCGATGGCGTCCTTGAGATCGCTATCGCCAGCAAGCTGTGCTGCTACGGGTGAGGGTTTGGACGCTTGTGTAGGAGCGCGGCTTGCCGGCGATGGCGTCCTTGAGATCGCTATCGCCAGCAAGCTTTGCTGCTACGGGTAGCGGGGGCTGTTACCAGTAGTTTTCGACCGCTACCTGCCCCGGCCGGCGGCTGAGGCTCAGCTGCAGGCCCCGGGTTTTGAGCAACTGACGCGTGTCGTCAACCATTTGCGGATTTCCGCAAATCAGGACCCGTGAGTGTTCAGGGCTCAGCTCGACGCCTGCCGCCGCTTCCAGCCCGCCGTTCTCGATCAGGTCCGTGATGCGGCCCTGCAACGCATTTTCATAGGGCTCGCGAGTCACGGCGGCGATGAACTGCAATTTGCCCGCAAACTCGGCTAGATAGTCGCGCGACTCCAATCCGGCGATCAAATCGAGATACGCCAACTCCTGCCCGTGGCGCGCGCTGTACACAAGAGTAATGCGCTCGAATTTTTCCCACACCTCGAAATCCTGCAGGATGGAAATAAACGGCGCCACCCCCGTGCCCGTCGACAGCATCCACAGGTCGCGGCCGTCGACAAAACGGTCCAGCGTCAAATATCCCGTGGCCTGGCGCTCGATCAGCAACTCGTCGCCAACCTTCAGGCGGCTCAGTTCGCTGGTGAACTCGCCGCCCGGAACCACGATGGAAAAAAACTCGAGAAATTCGTCGTGGGGCGATGACACCATCGAATACGCCCGCCACACCACACTGCCATCTGCCTTGGCCACACCCAAGCGTGCGAACTGCCCCGCGACAAAGCGAAAACCCGCATCACGGGTGGTGCGCAGGGTAAACAAGCTGGGCGTCAGGGTCTCGACGTGGGTGAGGGTCTGACGGGTAAATTTCTCTGCGCTGGCGGACATGACGCGCTCCATTGATCTGATGGCGACAGTTTCCCGCAATCGGCGCCAGATAAACACCGGCGGTTTGTAATGGCTTGAGCCGCCTGCGCACCAGAAAAACCCGTAGAATTGCCCTCCTCCGCCGCTTTCGTGTCTGCCTGCCATGCCCGTGCTCAAAACTGCTTACGCCCAACTCGACCTGATCCGCCAGCCCGATCAACCGGACGAACCTCTACAAGCGTTCGACGCTGCCGATGAGTACCTGCTCAATCACCTGGCCGAACAGCAACTACCGGCCAGCACTCGGGTGCTGGTGCTCAACGACAGTTTCGGCGCCTTGGCCGTGAGCCTGAGCGGGCAATGCCAGTTGATCAGCAGCGGCGATTCCTACCTTGGGCACCTGGCATTGGGCAAGAACCTGGCGCGCAATCACCAGCCGTTCGATTCGGTGGCGTTTATCGCTGCCAGCGAACCGTGGCAAGGGCCGTTTGACAGGGTCCTGATTCGCGTCCCCAAGACCCTGGCTCTGCTCGAGGAGCAACTGATCCGCCTGCAAGGCCATCTGGCACCCGGTGCGCAGGTGATTGCAGCCGGTATGATCAAACACCTGCCGCGTGCCGCCGGGGAGTTGCTGGAACGCTATGTCGGCCCGATGCATGCTTCTCTGGCGGTGAAAAAGGCGCGTCTGCTTATCGCTATGGCGCACGCCAAGCCCTTGGCCGTCTCGCCTTATCCGACCCGCTACAGCCTCGACGAGCCCGCCATCGAACTGCTCAACCACGCCAACGTGTTTTGCCGCGAAGGCTTGGACATCGGCACGCGGGCTTTTTTGCCCCACCTGCCGGTCAATCTGGGCGGTGCTCGGGTGGCTGATCTGGGTTGTGGCAATGGCGTGCTGGCGATTGCCTGTGCGCTGGCCAATCCCGAGGCGCAGTTTACCTTGGTGGATGAGTCGTACATGGCGGTGCAGTCAGCGGCTGAAAACTGGCAGGCGATACTCGGCGATCGGCCGGCGACCCTGCGCGCCGATGATGGCTTGGCAGCGCAGCCGGAGGGCTCATTGGATGTGGTGTTGTGCAATCCGCCGTTTCACCAACAGCAAGTGGTGGGGGATTTTCTGGCTTGGCGGATGTTTCAGCAGGCGCGCGAGGCGCTGGTGGTGGGGGGTGCGTTGTACATCGTGGGCAACCGTCACCTGGGCTATCACAGCAAGCTGGCGCGGTTGTTCAGAGGGGTGGAGCAAGTGGCGTCGACGCCCAAATTCGTGGTGCTCAAGGCCCGCAAGTAAGGCTGGCTTGGAC
>LIDZ01002253.1_pt1 | contig 14668 bp, 14 predicted proteins | sample 644651 | NCBI WGS metagenome assembly LIDZ01 (sample SAMN03856242, study PRJNA289617) | food metagenome | isolation source: wine grapes on drying loft during traditional withering process | host: Vitis vinifera cv. Corvina | place: Italy: Gargagnago di S. Ambrogio di Valpolicella | collected 2014-01 | reverse complement strand
GTTACTGATTGTCCCAGCACATACGCCGCCACCATGCGTTCATTTACCTCAGGATTCTTTTTCAAGTAGTCAAACAAAATTTCTTTGACCATCGATGCTCCTTGAGAATGTCCAACTAAAATAAATGGTCGACCATTATTGTAATTTTCGATGTAATAATGGAACGCCGCCAAGACATCGGCTTTTGGTACGCCATTAGCATATTCAGCCTGTTTTTCCGCTGATTGCGATAGAAGCCAATTAGCATCCAACTGACGATAATATGGCGCAAAGACGTTGCCGCTGCTTTCAAAAGCTGAGCCTTGGTTGGCCAGGAAGACTTGCGCGCCTGCTTGCATACTCAAATTGTCAATCTTCGATATTGGCGATTGATTGCCCTGTTTTTGATAAGCAGTGGGATATAAAATAAATACGTCCGCCGGTTCAGTTGGGTCGGTGGTTTTCGCCAACCAATTGTCCACATCATGATAATCAGATGGTTCAATCGTATCTCCGGTCTTAGCCGGCGTTTCTACCGCTGCTGACTGTTTGGTTTCAGTTTTTTTCTCGTTTTGATTACAAGCAGAAAGCAAACCTAACGCCAGTAATCCGATCATGGAGCCGTAAATCAATTTTTTCATAGGAATCCTCCTTGCAGCTTAGTATAAATAAATTCCGAGGAATAAAGCAGAGATGCGGGTTCATTTTAACAAAAAATACGAAAAGAATTACTCTTCTCGTATCAGTTTATTGGCTTCTAACGCATTGGATAAATCAGCATATTCCGCTAATGACAAGGTCTCACCTCGGCGTTTTGCATCAATGCCTGCTTGTTCTAAACTCTTTTCCAGCCATGCGCGAGTTTCTTCATCCTTGCCGTAGCTATGCAGCAAGTTGTTCCAAAGAGTCTTCCGGCGCAAGGCAAAGCCGGCTTTAGTTAGTCGGAAAAATTCTTTTTCATTCGTAACTGTTACGGCCGGTTTTTCACGACGAACCAGACGCAAAATCGCTGAATCCACATTCGGTTGTGGAATAAAGACGGTTTTCGGTACGATAAAAGCAGTGTTTGCTTCCATATAATACTGCACGGCAATCGTCAGGGAGCCGTAAGCTTTAGTTCCAGGCTGGGCTGAAACACGATCTGCCACTTCCCGCTGCATCATGACCACCATTTCATCGACTTCTAAAGCTGAGTCTAGTAAATGCATCATGATCGGTGTCGTAATATAGTATGGCAAGTTAGCCACAACTTTAATCGGACCCGCTTGGTCAAAATAATCGGCTTCCTTAACTAGATCGGCTTTCAAAATATCTTCGTGAACCACTTTGATGTTGTCATAAGGGCCCAGTGTATCTTCCAACACAGGAATTAGGCGATCATCAATTTCAAAGGCCAACACTTGATGCGCGGCTCTAGCTAGGTGCTCCGTTAAAGCACCAATCCCAGGACCGACTTCGATAACGTTGGTTTGGGCATCAATACCAGCTGTTTCAACAATTTTTTGCAAAATATTTGGTTCAGTCAGGAAATTCTGACCTAGGCTCTTTTTAAAGGAAAAGCCGTGTTTTTTTAAAATCTCTTTGGTTCTTGAAGGGGTTGCTATATCTTTATTCACAGTGTCTCCTCGACTTTCTTCATGGCCGCGTGCAATTCTTCTTCGGTGATACGAAACATGGCTAGACGTTTTTCCAGCTGTTTGGCATTCATGTAGCCAATCCGCAATTCTTCACCTAAACGTTCCCGTTTTTCACGGGCTTGAGCTCCCGCTATTAAACCATACTCCATCAAGGTTTGTCTAGGTATCATCGGACTTTTTGTTTGTTGCGGAGTAACAACCTGTCGCAACGCTTCGATAATTGCCTCATCACTAGCATGTTCTACCCCGAGGCTAGCTCCCCGTTTTGCTGGAGTCGCCATGCGGCGAGACAAAAAGGCATGCTTAGCTTCAGGAATTTCTGCCATGATAGTTTTGCGGATCTTCTCCCCGGAAAAATCCGGATCGGTAAATACGATTACCCCACGAGTATCCTGAGCGTGTTCGATTTGCTCTAAAATATCTTCGTTGATAGCTGAGCCGCGAGTTTCAATCGTGTCCACATCGCCAAAGACTTCCTTCAGCCGCTTAGTATCGTCTTTGCCTTCAACCACAATAATTTCTTCAATACTATGCTCAGTCATGGGCCGCAATCCTAAATAAACGATGAGCATTTTTAGTCGTATGTTGGGCAATTTCTTCTAATGGCAACTCCCGCAGCTGGGCAATTTTTTCCGCCACATAACGAGTGTAACCTGGTTCGTTGCGTTTCCCACGATAAGGCATTGGTGCCAAATAAGGTGCATCGGTTTCCACTAGTATTTTATCTAGCGGCACGACTTTGGCTGCTGCCTGAACACCTGGCGCATTCTTAAAGGTCACCACACCAGAGAAAGACACGTGCATGCCTAAGTCCAAGAAGCGCTTCGCCCATTCATCATCGCCGCTGAAGCTGTGCATGATGCCGCCGATTTCGCGGATGTCCTCTTCCTTCAAGACTTTGTAGGTATCCTCAATCGCATCGCGGGTATGGATGCTGATGGGTAAATTCATTTCTTTGGCAATGGCGATTTGGCGGCGGAAGACTTTGTCCTGCACATCTTTAGGATCTTCCATCCAGTGATAATCCAAACCGATTTCGCCTAGGGCCACGACCTTTGGCAATGTCAATTGCTGGATCAATTTTTCTTCTACTGCTTTGGTGTAGCTTCCGGCTTCAGTTGGGTGCCAGCCGATGATCGAATGAATCCCTTCATAGGTTTGGCTCAGCTCCAAGCTTTTTTCAATGGTAGGTGTGTCAAAGCCCACGACCGCCATTTCTGTCACACCTAGTTCTTTTGCTCGTTCGACAGTTTCGGGGATTTCGTCTTTAAATTGTTCTGCATTCAAATGGGTATGTGAATCAAAAAGCATTATTTATCGCTCCTTATTTCTTCAAATTCAGTTTCTTCACGCTTTCCATTCTACTACAATCTTAGCCGAAATGCAGAGTTCACCTTTTTCTAAACTGACTCTTAAACTTATTAGGTAGAAACTTACATCTTTAGTCGGATGTAAGTCGGGTCAAAACTTTCTATAATAACTTAATGTCGGCAGCAAACCGACATACTTTAACTAGATGGAGGGATTCGATGAATAGTTTTCAACAAGAATATCCCAATACAGCAAAAGCTCTCAAACAAAAATTTCCCGAAAAAGCGCCCTTATCCAGTATTTGGCACTGGGTAGTCTTAGTGCTTTTTAGTTTTCTAACCGTCACCACGGTTCAAAATCAGCTGTGGACAATTGGCGGATTAATCCTTTTGACCGCTTTGGTGAAAGGACCAGGCTTACTAATTTGGGGGATTGTTTATTCTTTTTTAGTCAGCTTGTTTCCACCACTGGGCATTGTCTTGTCAGCGATTTTCTTTTTACTGAACATTCGACTGCTGACCCGCAGCTGGCGCGTCAATCTGATTACTACCTTATTCTACTTTTACCCATTAGGTATCAGCGTCCTGCAGCACTTTACAGATTGGAATGCTGCTTGGCAATCCGCTTTGCTGCTGTTACCGGGTTTGATCGTTCTGCACTTTGGCTTGACCAAAGTTTATGCTTATCATCCTAACGCTCGCCAAGTGGCTTGGACAATTTTAGCCACTCCTTTTGAGCTGATGTCCTTGTTGCTGCCAAAACGCTTCAAGAACCGTTTCAAAGGACCGGATTACCGGAAAAAACCAACCATCCATAAAACCAGCCGATTTTAGGCGAAACAATAGCCGTGGGCACAGTGCCTACGGCTATTGTTTTATTCAAAATCTAAACGTTCTTGTGCATGCATCTCTCTTTTTAGTTTCTTAGCCGCTCCGATGTACAGAGTTCCTGTCAATAAAACTGAAACTGCATCGGAAAATGGTGCGGAATATAAAATACCTTCCAAGCCCCAAATATTAGAGAACACGAAAATCGCTGGCAGCAGCAATAAAAACTGCCTGGTTAAGGTCAGAATAATCGCAATCGTTGTTTTACCGGTTGCCTGGAAATAATTTGAAGCCACGATTTGGAATCCGATAACCGGCAAACAAGTAAACCAAGCCTGCAACGCAAATGAGCTAAACGCCATCAATTCTGGATCGCGGTTAAACATAGATACCAACAATCCTGGTGCCACACGAGTGACAATCCAGCCAACTACAACGATAGTGGTCGCTGCCATAATGGCGATTTTTTGCGCCTGCCATACCCGATTGAATTTCTTCGCACCGTGATTGAAGCTGATAATCGGCTGTGTTCCTTGCACCAATCCCGTAATCGGCATCAACAAAATCGTTTGAATACTGTTAACAATCCCCATACCAGAAACTGCGATGTCGCCGCCGTATGCGGTCAAATTCACATTCAACACAACATTTAACAAGCTATTAGCCAATTGAATGAAAAATGAAGGCAGACCCAGCGCAGTTAGACGACTAGCCGTATGCCATTTTAAACGCATGTTTTTCAGGTGAATCTTGTGACGGCTGCGTTTCCCTTTAAAATAAGCCAAAATCCAAACCATCGAAATAAATTGTGAAAGAATGGTCGCCCAAGCCGCTCCAGCCATTCCCATATTGAAGACATAAATAAAGACTGGGTCCAAAACGATATTCACGCCGGCTCCCATGAACATGGTAATCATAGCTAGTTTCGGCTGTCCATCTGCCCGCATAAAGTTGTTCATACCTAGGCTGACAATTTGAAAAACCGCACCAAAGAAAATAACCCGCATGTATTCCATTGAGTAGGGCAAGACTGTTTCACTGGCACCGAATAGCGTCAGTACTCGGGTTAAGAATAATTGGCCCAATATCATAAAGGCTAAGCCGCTGACAATCAATAAAGTAAAGGCATTCCCCAAAGCTTCTTCCGCTTCCTTAGGCTTTCCTTCCCCTAGCTTGATAGAGAACAGCGTTGCACCGCCGACACCAAACAATAGTCCGATCGCGATCAGAATAATCATAATCGGAAAGCCGATTGTAATCCCAGCTAGTCCGTTTTGGCCTAAATCGGGTGCGTTTCCGATATAAATGCGGTCTACTACATTGTACAAGGCATTAATCACCATGCCGATAATTGCAGGAATTGAAAATTGAATAATTAATTTTGAAACCTTCTCGATTCCTAATGGATTTTTACTTTCTTCCATTGCTTCACCCCTCATGTTTTTCCACTTTTTCGACGATATCTAACAAACTGTTGTAAATAAATTCCTGCTGCTCCTGATCAAAATCCTCTAATAAAAAGCGATTCCATTCCTGCAGCTTTTCCATAATTGTCGGCTTGATTGCGGCACCCTTTTCCGTAATTGAAACGAGGTTGTACCGTTTGTCCGCAACATCCTTTTTCTTGGTCACATAATCCTTTTTGATCAAGGACTGCAACGTCCGGGTAATCGACGCCTTATCCAATTGCAGATAATGAGCAATCTCATCTTGGGTAACCGGACTCTTCTTATATAGATACATTAAAATTGCCTGTTCGCTGGCTGTCAGATCATAAGCTGTCAGCGCCTCATTTAAGTAGCCCTGATTTTTGCGATACAAAATAGAAATTAATCGACCTAAGCTTTGTGCCATACATTTCGCCTCCCTATTCATACTAAGAAGAATTAGTTGCGTTGTCAACTATTTTTTGCCTATCTTACTTGGTTAGTTTTAGGTTGAGCCAATTTATGAGGATTTTCTTATTCAAATAAGCATTAATTTTGTCGTGATTTTGCCTATTTGTTACGATAAACCTGAAGATAAGCCAATTTATAATTATTATCGAAAGGAAGTGAAACTAATGACTGCCACTCGAGCACCTTTTCTTAAAACCATCATGCCTTATAAAGAACCTGAGGAATTAAGCTTTTACTGTGCGTCAACGATGGTCAGCACCCACCGGGTTACCTCCTATCAAAAAACAAATGGTTCATTATTTTACATAGCTGAATATTTATATGGTACACCAGCTACTATGTGGTGCGAGCAAGACATGATCATTGCCTGTGCCTACTTGAATACAAAAAATCTCGAAATGTACTTTCAATTACCAGATAACCGTTTCGAGAAAATAGTTTATGAACGGAAGCTTTCAGCATTGTAAGGTAGTTTGCCTATTTTGTAAGTGGTTTCTCCTTTATCGGCTTGGTATGATAAATACAACAAGAAGGACAAAGGAGATGGATGAAAATGGATCAAGTATTAGCAGCAGCTGCAGCGGTGAGTGCGATGTTAATCGTCAGCATCATTCGTAAAAGAAAAACCCAAAATAAATAATCCACTTAAGGCTGGCCTTGCCAGTCTTTTTTGGTATAATAGCCTGTAAAAAACGATTAATATTGGAGGCAGGCATGGATCAAACTTACTCGTGGAACACCCATGAACGACTAACGGAAAAGCAATTGCCGACTGCTCCCAAAATAAACATATTGGATGATCCTCAGCTGCGCATCCAGCTGGAAGCTACTTTAGAACAGCTTCCCCATGGTCTAGTAGCTGAATGGGCTATCCACCAGGCGCTGCCCTACTTGCGTTATCTGGATGCACCTTTGCAAAAAGATCCGCGAATTACTCAAGCAATTGAAACTTTAAATCAGCGAATCAAAGGTGAGTGCTCGGCACATGAGCTACGACAAGCCGGCTTTGCGGCAAATCAATTAGCCCAGGAATCTTCTTCAGAGCTTAGTAAATACGCGGCCAGAGTCTTTGCCCAAGCTATCGCTACTGGTCACATGCGAGGGCACGCCTTAGTTTCGGCAGATTACGGAATTAAAGTTATTAACTTGCTTTTCCCAAAGGATTCATTACAGGTCAGACAACAGCGAGAAATGCAGCTGGCTAGTGCCCGGCATTTTTTAACCCGAAAAAAATAGACTAAGTACGGAAACGGGGGCTGCCATACTTAGTCTATTTGAGTTAACTAATTGCTTAAATCTTCGCCATTGGTTTCAATGACTTTTTTGTACCAATCAAATGATTTTTTCTTGCTGCGTTTCAAGGTTCCGTTGCCTTCGTTGTCACGATCGACATAGATGAAGCCGTAGCGTTTTTTCATTTCACCAGTTCCCGCAGATACTAAGTCAATACAGCCCCAAGTTGTGTAACCTAATAAATCTACACCATCTTCGTCTACTGCATCACGCATCGCTTCAATATGCGCTGCTAGGTATTCAATGCGGTAATCATCTTCCACATAACCATTTTCATCCGGGTTGTCCACAGCACCTAAGCCGTTTTCTACTACGAATAATGGTTTTTGGTAGCGGTCATACAGGTCATTCATGGTAATCCGCAATCCAAGTGGGTCAATTTGCCAGCCCCATTCGCTTGCTTCCAAGTAAGGGTTCTTCACAGAAGCAAAGATGTTGCCTTCAGTTTGTTCCAACAATTCTGGATCAGTTGTTGATACGCGAGAAGAATAGTAAGAGAAGGAAATGAAGTCAACAGTGTGAGCCTTCAATAATTCCTTGTCCCCTTCTTCCATCTTGATCTCGATGCCTTTGCGTTCCATTTCTTTCAACGCGTAGGCTGGGTATTCACCGCGAGATTGCACATCGATGAAGAAGTAGTTCTCCCGGTCATCTGAACGAGATGCCCAAACATCTTCTGGTTTTGATGAATATGGATAATACGCACCAGCTGCCAACATACAACCTACTTGGTTTTCTGGATCAACTTCATGGGCAATTTTGGTTGCAACTGCTGAAGCTAATAATTCATGGTGCGCTGCTTGATATTTGATTTGTTCCACATCGTCGCCTTCTTCAAAGTACAACCCAGCGCCCATAAATGGAGCGTGCAGGATCATATTGATTTCGTTGAAGGTCAACCAGTATTTAACTAAGCCTTTGTAACGAGTGAAAATCGCTTTACATAAGTTTTCGTAGAAGCCGACTAATTCACGGCTGCGCCATGCGCCATATTTCTCAACTAAATGCATTGGGCAATCAAAGTGAGTAATTGTTACTAATGGCTCGATCCCGTGTTTTTTGCATTCTTTAAACATATCTTCGTAGAATTTTAGACCTTCTTCGTTTGGCTCAGTTTCGTCGCCTTTCGGGAAGATCCGGCTCCAAGCAATTGATAGACGGTAAGTTTTAAAACCCATTTCCGCAAACAAAGCAATATCTTCTTTGTAGTGGGTATACATATCAATCGCTTCTTTCGCTGGATAGAAATGGTCCTCGTCAAAATCGAACATTTTCTGTTGTCCGCTGATTACTGGAAAACGATCCTTGCCGATTGGCACAACGTCTACGTTAGCTAAACCGCGTCCGCCTTTGTCATAGCCGCCTTCACATTGATTGGCAGCTGTTGCGCCGCCCCATAAAAAGTCTTTTCTAAATCCCATGTTTTATCTACTCGCTTTCTTTTATACTTCTCGTAATGATTTTGCTACTTCGTCTTGCACTTCAACGCCTTCTTTTTCTAAGCGTTCGATAGTTTCTTTGAAGTTTGGTAAATGTTTTTTGTGAGCAATAAATAATTCATCCATGATCCGTTTGGCTGTTTTACCAGAACGAACCATTGGGTTAATCGTAAATGCTTGCAATGCCGTATTGTAATCACCAGTTACCGCTGCTTCCAGCGTTAACAATTCCATGGCTTTCATCACTTGTAACCAGCCGCGTTCAGCAGTTGGCAATGATCCAAAGGCCACATTGCGGGCGCCTTGTCCGCCGATATAAGCCGATACTTCAACAACGCAATCCGCTGGCAAGTCAGGAACCGCACCATTGTTTTTAGTTGAAACAACCAGTTGCGTATTTTTGTTGGAATAAATTGAAGCAATGGTTTCGCAGGCTGCATCTGAGTAATAAGCGCCGCCCCGCTGTTGCAATTGTTCTGGTTTGTAATCCAATTCAGGATTTTTGTACAATTCGAACAGTTCGGCTTCGGTTTGTTTGACTTGCTGTGCCCGGGTACCGGTTGGGCTGTTGTATTCTTCTAAAGCATGCTCCAGCATTTCTTCTTCTAAATAGTAGTAACGGTGGTAGCCGCAAGGAATCATCTTCATTTGTTCCAACAATTCCCGTTGGAAAGGAATGTCATGAATATTCTTCGGCAGGCCGGTTTCACCTTCGTACATTTTATCGACGATTTCCATTGTTACATCCTTGCCATGGTTATCGGTAACTTTATGCCAGTGGAAGTGGTTTAATCCGGCGAATTTGTAAATCAATTCTTCCGGTTTTCTGCCTAACAATTCAGGTTCCACCATCGTTGCCATTACTGGTACGTTACATAAGCCGATGACTTTGTCCCATTTACCATAACGAACAACTGCTTCAGTTACCATGCCGCTTGGGTTCGCAAAGTTAACCAGCCAAGCATCGGGACATAGACGTTTCATGTCTTCAACGATTTCCAAGATAATCGGAACAGTTCGGAAGGCTTTAAACATACCGCCGGCACCATTGGTTTCTTGTCCCAACATGCCATAATAAGCTGGAATCCGTTCATCTTTGATCCGAGCTTCTAATAAACCAACCCGGAATTGAGTAGTAACGAAATCCGCATCCTTCAACGCTTCTTCACGGTCTAGAGTCATGTGGATTTTCACATCGTATGGGGAAGCATCCCACATCCGCTGCGCCATCGCACCGACAATCTCTAATTTCTCTTTACCCGCTTCAATATCGACTAACCAGATTTCGCGAATTGGTAATTCGTCGTAACGTTTGATGAAACCTTCCATTAATTCTGGGGTATAGCTGCTGCCTCCACCGATTGTCGCAATTTTCACACCTTGGGTCATTGAATTCTCTCCTTTGTTTTTATTTACACTATCATTATCAGATATGTAAACACCAACTACAATAGAAAACGCTTCGATTGCATGCTCGTTTACAAATATTCACGGATAACCACTTTTTTTTGTAAATACCGTTTATAAATCCAGCGTATTTTAGGAATAAAGCTATCCAAATCGCCTATCTTCATTTACAATCAAACTAACGATATTGTAAAAACGAGGTGAAACCTGTGTTAATTAGCGAAAAAATGAAGCAAACCGACTTTTCAGCGGCTGAATCAGCCCTGGTTACCTACATTTTAGAAAAAGGTACCGCGATTGAAGAGCAAACGATTAAAGAAATTGCTCAGGCAACCTTTGTCCATCCATCCACCCTTATTCGGGTTTCTAAAAAACTAGGCTTCGCCGGTTGGGTGGAGCTGAAGACAGCTTTTTTAGAAGAACAGACCTATCTGCAAACCTACTTTGATACCGTCGATGCCAATCTGCCCTTTTCTGCAACTGACGGCCTAATGACCATTGCTAATAAAGTAGCAACCCTGGAGCGAACAACCATCGATGATACATTGAGCTTGTTGAATCATGACAATCTCCAAAAGGCCAAACGGTTATTGCTGCAGGCCAATCAAATTAAGATCTTCGGCAGCAATGCCAATACTCTGATTGCCCAGGATTTCGCCTTAAAAATGCGCCGCATCAAAAAGAATGTGATCATCTCGCAAACCATGGGAGAAAATGCTTATGAAGCCTACAATTGTCATCCCAAAGATTGCTGCATCTTGATCTCTTATACCGGTGAAAACGAGATGATTACGCAAACCGCCGAAATTTTGAAAAAGCAGCAGATTCCCATCATTGGCTTAACCAGTATTGGCGAAAACTCACTGGCTGCTGCTAGCGATGCCGCTTTACGTCTGACTACCCGTGAGCGCCTGTATTCCAAAATCGGCAACTACACGATTAATACGTCCATTTGTTACCTGTTAGATGTTTTGTACAGCTGCTGCTTTGCTGAGGAATACGCTTTGAACCTTAATCATTTGATCAAAATCGGCGAACATGTGGATACTCGAAAATCCAGCTCTTCCATTATGGAGGAATCCTCAGAAGCCCGAATCCACTTTGCAGAATCCTTTCGCCCGAATTAAAAGGAGGGGGGCTCCCCCTCCTTTTAATTTCTGCTTTCCGACAACTTACTTATACCAAGACTGTCAGCAGATCATCGTCGCTGCAAACTTCTTTTTTATCTGAGTCAATGATATCCAAGTAATCTGCTGAGTTGGTAACAATGACCGGTGTTTCCACACTGTAACCGGCAGCTTCAATCGCTTCTTTGTCAAAGCTGACTAATTTTTGTCCTTTTTTCACTTTATCGCCTTGTTCTACATGGGCAGTGAAATGTTTGCCGTCTAATTGCACAGTATCTAAACCGATATGGATCAATAATTCTAAGCCATTTTCTGATACTAAACCAATCGCATGTTTTGTTGGGAACAAGGTCATGACTGTTCCATCAAATGGTGCAACAACTTCGCCTTTAGTTGGATGAATCAAGACACCTTTTCCTAAAATCCCTTCTGCAAATGCTTGATCTTTCGCAGTAGACAAAGGCATCATTTGACCTTCAACCGGTGATTGGATTGTTTCTTTACGAACGCTTAAGCCTTCTGCTTTTTCAGGTGTTTCTTCTACAACAGTTTCATCTTTCCAGAAAAGCATAGTTACTACAAAGCTGAAGACCATTGCGATCCCTACAGCAACAAACTGGCCGATCATATTACTAATATCATTAGTTTCCGTATTGATGTGGTTAACAAAGCCGAAGACACCTAATCCGCCCATAACATAGCTTTTCGCACCGAATAATGCTGTAACTAATCCACCGATAGCAGCACCAATCATTGAGATAACGAATGGTTTCTTTTTAGGCAAAGTCAAACCGTAAATCGCTGGTTCGGTTACCCCGAAGAAGCCGGAGATAACTGCTGGGATACATAGTTCTTTAAGTTTTTTGTCTTTTAGTTTGAAGTACATTGCCATAACAACCGCTGTTTGGGCAAAGCTGGCAGTAAATGAAGCCGCTAAAATGGTATCTGAGCCTAATGTTTGAATATTGATCATCGCTAGTGGAATCAAGCTCCAATGCAATCCGAAGATAACCAACGGCTGCCAGAAGAAACCTACCACGACACTCATTACGATTGGAGAGAAATCATACAAGGCAGTAAATCCAGCGCCCAGGATATTTGTCGCAAAGGTAATGATTGGGCCGATAATCAAGAAACCAACAAACATTGAAATAACGATAGTAAAGAATGGCACCAAGAAGGTTTGAACGATTTCTGGAATAATCTTCTTCGCAAATTTTTGAACATATTTCGCAAACCAGACTACCAAGATAACCGGAACCACACTACTTGTGTAGTTATTGGCAATGATTGGTAAACCAAATACTTGGATAAAGACAGGACTCTCAATGATTGTACCTTGGAACAAAGTCATCAAAGGATCGCCTGCACCAACTGCTGCTGCTTGAATTGTTGGATAAACTAGTGCTGCACCAATAGCAATACCAGTAAATTCACTAACTTTAAATTTACGAGCAGCAGTCAAACCGATTAAGATTGGCATGAAGTAGAAAATACTATCACCAACTGCAGTAAAGAACAAGTCTGTCCCTGAAGCTGCTTCATATAATCCTAAGTAAAGGAATAGTGCATTGAAGCCTTTCAGCATACCGCAGGCACACAACGCTCCCAAGAAAGGTTGGAAACAGCCGCTGATTACGTCGATTAACTTGTTGAAAACATTAGTAGAGCCTTCTTCTTCCTCTGAGCTGCTGCTATTGCCGCTGATACCGGCAACATCCAATACATCTTCATATACGTGAGGAACATGGTTGCCGATAACTACTTGGTATTGGCCCCCGCTCTTCATAACAGTTACAACGCCATCCATATTTTTCAATACATCGTCGTTGGCTTTGCTTTCATCCTTCAATTTAAATCGTAAACGTGTAATACAATGGGTCAAGCTGTTGATATTGTCTTTCCCGCCGACATTTGCGACGATTTTTTCTGCTAAATCATGGTATTTTCCCATGGGGTAATTCCTCCCTTTAATGTTGTCATGTATCGACCTTTTGAACAAGTCGTGCAATATGAATCGTTAAGTATAATTTTTCATCGTTTGACATTGGATACTGGTACTTCTTTTGAATAAATTCAGCGATTTTCTCTACACATTGGTAGGCGTTTTTATATTTCTTTTGAATGATCAGCAGCAATTCATCGTCGGTCTCATCGCTTAATTGATTGTGGCTCATAATTCGAGAAGCAAAGAATCGCAAATGAGTGGTAAATCGGTAGAAATAGACCGAGTCTTCTTCAAACTGAACTTTAAAATAATAGCTGGTAATCTGGATAATCTCTTGCATCAGTTCGGTTAGTTCGTACACATCTTCGTTATCAGCTTCGGTCTGAGCATTCACCAGGTGCAAGGCAATATTGCCCGCCTCGTCTTCGCCTAGATCAACCCGATATTTTTTATAAATATTAGCAACCGCTTTCTTACCGATGGCAAACTCTTCCGGGAAGAAACGCTTAATATCCCATAAAAGTAAATTACGGACACGAACGCCTGATTTTACTCGTTGAATCGCTGAATACAAGTGATCGGTAATTGAAATATACAGTAAATCGCTTAAGGGATCCTTTAGTACTTCTTTTGCATCTTCGATAATGTCATTGGCCAATTCTAAATAGCTTACCGGAACGTCTTCCAATAATTCTTGCAGTTTTTGAGATAGCTCATTGTTTGCTAAACGATATTTCTTATCAATACACTCTTCTGAAATCTCATCTCCTACTTTTTTTTGAAAGGCTAGACCCCGGCCCATTACTACTGTTTCGTTATTTTTTGAATCAGTAGCAATTACAACGTTGTTATTCAAGATCTTCTGGATCTGCATGTAAAGCTTCCCCCGTTCTACGCTGTACGTTGCAGAGAAATTTAGTAACACTTAATTTTTCTCTCATTAAAATGATAGATTGTTTAGTAATTATTGTCAATCAAGTTCTGATCGCCCATGTTCTTTTTCACCTCCAAAAGAGCAACAAAAAAACCCGACGAGCGCACGACAAAAAAACTTGTCTTACGTCATCAGGTTTAGCTTGTATTTAAACAATCACTATCCATCACTGGTCTATTTAATTCTCATTTATCTTAACAAATATAGAAAACGCTGTCAACGACTTTTTTAAAAAAAATCTGCAATTAATGACTAAAAAAGACTTGAAACCATTAAATATGGTTCCAAGCCCGGTAATTTATCCAACAATTGATCCGTTCGGCATATCCTTAGGCGCTTCAACAACTTTTAAGCTGCCGTCAGGTGCTTCAGCAGAGAGAATCATCCCTTGGCTGATTTCGCCCCGCATTTTACGCGGTTTCAAGTTCGCTACAATAATCAGCTTTTTGCCGATTAATGAAGCCGGATCCGCATAGAATTCAGCAATGCCTGAAAGAATTTGGCGGTCTTGTTTGTCGCCGGCATCTAAACGGAACTGCAGCAGTTTATCGGCGCCTTCAACTTTTTTACAGTCGATGACTTCGGCTACTTTCAGTTCTACTTTATCAAACACATCAAACTTGATTTCTTTATCCTTCACTGAAACTAATTCAGTTTCTTCTGGATTCCATTTGATGGCTGATTCTTCAGGCTGACTGCCTTCACTCATTTTTTGCTTGATGTAGGCTACCTCTTCTTCCATATCTAGACGTGGGAAGATCGGTTTGCCTTTAGGAATCACTTTAGTGTTCTCAGGGAATTCACCAAAATGGATTTTTTCCAGCTGCATCATATCAGTATTCAAACCAAGCTGCTCGAAGATTTTCTT
>LIDZ01006583.1_pt4 | contig 14682 bp, 14 predicted proteins | sample 644651 | NCBI WGS metagenome assembly LIDZ01 (sample SAMN03856242, study PRJNA289617) | food metagenome | isolation source: wine grapes on drying loft during traditional withering process | host: Vitis vinifera cv. Corvina | place: Italy: Gargagnago di S. Ambrogio di Valpolicella | collected 2014-01 | reverse complement strand
CGATTCACCTTATAATCCGCTGGCGTCGTCGGGCAGCAACCTGGCGGGCAGCAACCCGGCGCTCGATGACGCGGTGAAACAGCGGGTGGCAGCACTGCGTAAAGCCAATCCGCAGGCCAGCGCGGCGGTGCCGGTCGATTTGGTGACCGCATCGGGCAGTGGCCTGGATCCGCAGATTTCACCGGAAGCGGCCTTCTGGCAGGCACCGCGCGTGGCGGCGGCGCGTCAGCTGCCGCTGGAAGAGGTGAAAAGGCTGATTGAGGATAATACCCATACGCCATTCCCCGCTTTTATCGGCGAACCTGCCGTCAACGTGGTGACGCTGAACCTGGCGCTGGATGCATTGCAATAACTGAGGTTAACAGGGAGCGTCCATGAACGATGAACTGCACCGACCGGACCCGGATTCCCTGCTGCAGCAGGCGACGGAAAGCGGGCGCGGCAAACTGAAAATCTACTTTGGTGCCTGTGCCGGGGTGGGGAAAACCTGGGCGATGCTGCAGGAGGCGCGTCGCCTGCGGGCGCAGGGGCTGGAGGTGCTGGTCGGGGTGGTGGAAACCCATGGCCGTGAGGAAACGGCGGCGCTGCTGGACGGTCTGACGGTTCTGCCGCGCAAGGCGACCGGACAAAACCGCCATCCGGAGTTCGATCTGGATGCTGCCCTGGCGCGTCATCCGGCGGTGATCCTGATGGACGAACTGGCGCACACCAACGCGCCAGGCTCCCGGCATCCTAAACGCTGGCAGGATATTGAGGAGCTGCTGGACGCCGGGATGGACGTGATGACCACCGTTAACGTCCAGCATCTGGAAAGCCTGAATGACGTGGTCGGCGGCGTGACGGGCATTCGCGTGCGGGAAACCGTGCCGGATCCCTTTTTCGATGCGGCCGACGAAGTGGTGCTGGTGGATTTACCAGCCGACGATTTACGTCAGCGGCTGAAAGAGGGCAAGGTCTATATTGGCGACCGGGCCGAACGCGCCATTGAAAACTTCTTTCGCAAAGGCAACCTGTTTGCCCTGCGTGAGCTGGCGCTGCGCCGCACCGCCGATCGGGTTGACGATCAGATGCGGGCCTGGCGGGACAGCCAGGGGCGGGAGAAAGTCTGGCATACGCGCGATGCAATCCTGCTGTGCATTGGCGATAACACCGGCAGCGAAAAACTGGTGCGTACCGCAGCCCGGCTGGCTGCCCGGCTGGATAGCGTCTGGCACGCGGTCTACGTTGAAACGCCCCGACTGCACCGGCTTTCTGAAGCCCGACGCCGGGGCATTCTGCGCACCTTACAGCTGGCGCAGGATTTAGGGGCGGAAACCGCCACGCTCTCCGATCCTGATGATGCCAACGCGGTGCTGCGTTACGCGCGTGAACATAACCTCGGCAAAATTATCCTTGGTCGCCGGCCTGCCCGCCGCTGGCGGCGCGACAGCTTTGCCGAACGGCTGGGCAAACTCGGCCCGGATCTGGATATGGTGATTGTCGCGCTGGATGAGCCGGTATCGGCCCCGGCCAGCACGCTGTCCGATAACCGTCCCGGCGGCGATAAGTGGCGAAATCCGTTGCGCGGTTGCCTGGCCAGCCTGATTTTATGTTCGCTGGTAACGCTGGCCGGACGCTGGCTGCTGCCGGGCGTCGACTCCGTTAACCTGGTGATGGTCTATTTGCTGGCGGTGGTGGTGGTGGCGCTGCGCTATGGTCGCTGGCCGTCTGTCGTTGCCACCGTGCTGAATATTGTCGCCTTTGACCTGGTGTTTGTGATGCCGACCGGCACCATCGCGGTGTCGGATGTGCAGTATCTGGTCACCTTCGGCGTGATGCTGGCGGTGGGGGTGATTGTCGGCAACCTGACGGCGGGCGTACGCTATCAGGCCCGCGTGGCCCGTTACCGTGAACAGCGCGCGCGGCATCTGTATGAAATGGCCAAGACCCTGAGCCGCGCGCTCAGCCAGCAGGACATTGCGCAGGCGTTACCGCGAAGTCTGGACACCACCCTGCAGGCCCGCAGCGAGTTGCTGCTGCCGGACGAGCAGGGCGAACTGGTGGCGGTTGGCGAGTCGCGGCTGAACAACGTGCCGGATAACGCCATCGCGCGCTGGAGCTTTGATAAAGGCCAGCCCGCTGGCGCAGGCACCGACACCTTGCCGGGCGTGCCCTGGCAGATCCTGCCGCTGAAAAGCGGGAATGAAACCCTGGGCCTGCTGGTGCTGGAGCCGCTGAATCTGCGTCAGCTGATGATCCCGGAACAGCAGCGGCTGGTGGAGACCTTTACGGTGCTGATTGCCAACGCGCTGGAACGTATTGCGCTAAGCCAGCGCGAAGCGGTTTCCCGCCTGGCTGCAGAACGCGAGCAGCTACGCAATGCGCTGCTGTCGGCGTTGTCGCACGATTTGCGCACGCCGCTGACGGTGCTGTTTGGCCAGGCGGAAATTCTGACGCTGGATCTGGCGACGGAAGGCTCAAAACACGCCATACAGGCCAGCGAGATGCGCGAGCAAACGCTGAATACCATCCGGCTGGTCAACAATCTGCTGGATATGGCTCGCCTGCAGTCCGGCGGATTTAGCCTGCGTGCCGAATGGATGGCGCTGGAAGAGTTAATCGGCAGCACGCTGAAGATGATGGCACCGTCGCTGGGCAACAGGAAAGTGGTGCTGGCGTTACCGGAAGAGATGCTGTTGATCCACGTTGACGGACCGCTAATGGAGCGGGTGCTGACCAATCTGCTGGAGAACGCGCTGAAATATGCCGGTGACGATGCGCAGATAGGCATTCGCGCCGGTGCGCAGGCGCAGCGGCTGGAAATTGAGGTATGGGATAGCGGGCCGGGCATTCCTGGCGGCCAGGAAACGCAGATTTTTGAGAAGTTTTCGCGTGGTAACAAAGAGTCGGCGGTGCCGGGTGTTGGGCTGGGACTGGCCATCTGTCAGGCCATCGTCAGCATTCACGAAGGCAAAATTCGCGCCGAGAACCGCGCGGAAGGCGGGGCGCGCTTTATTATCACGCTGCCGGTTAAAGAGCCGCCGGTGATTGAAGAGTACCGGTGAGCAGGCACAAAAAAAGCCGCCCGGAGGCAGCTTCTTCTGGCACGTCCTTATGCACCATTCCTTATTTGTACAGTTCAGCGGTCATATACACGCCGTTATCTGCACGGGCACTGGTGATTTTGTAAGAATCAGCGCCGGATGCTTTCGCCTGTGCCGCGATCTGCGCTTCGGCGCCATCTAAAGTAGAGCCGTGTGCGGAGATGCTCTGGGCAGCGAAGCTACCGAAAGAGACCAGTGACAGGGCGGCAATAGCGGCGACAGACAGAGTTTTGATCGTTTTCATGGTTAAAATCCTTCTTTATGGTTTGCATGTTTTGCAGGTGAAGACTGTGTGCCTTCGATGGGTGTAATAATAACCCTGGTAATTATTAGTCGATTAACAATAAGTGCGATCTTAATCACACTTTCTCTGCGGCTGATGCCGGTGTCAGGAGAGGGATAAGCTTAACGGGTTGATCATTAAGGCAATAAAAAAGCTCCCGAAGGAGCTTTAAGATTCAAGCCGCATTGCATCAGCGCCGTTTTGCCGGTTTAAGCCAGGCAGCGGGCGATAAATTCGGCCGCGGAATGCGCGCCCTGGGCGGAAATGGTGTGGCCAATAGAGGGATCAAATTGGGTGCTGACGGGTATGCCGGCTTCGCGTAGCGCGGCGGCGGCGGTTTCCGTTTCGCCATAAGGGATCACGCTATCTGCCATGCCGTGGATCATCATCACCGGCGTATTCCCCGCCGGATGATACGGCGTGGGTGAGGCGAGGCGCCCGGAGAATGACACCAGTCCGGCGACCGGCCAGCGGCCAGAAACAATCGCGTCCAGCCCCATTATCGAGCCCTGCGAAAAGCCCACCAGCACCACTTTGTCCCGTTGATTTTCCATCTGATGTTCGGCCAGGATTGCGCTGAGCTTGCTATCGAAAGCGTCGCGCGCGGCTTCCACGCGCGCCGGACGGTTGTTTGGGGTGATGCCATTCAGGCTAAACCACTGATAGCCAGGCCCATGTTCAAAATGGAAAGGGGCATTGGGGCTGGCAAAGCTCACGCCCGGCAAATCGCCATACCAGTGTGCGCCAAGACCGGCCAAATCCTCTCCGTTGCTGCCAACGCCGTGCAGTAAAATTACCAGTCCTTTTGCCATCTTAGCCTCGTTATCTCTGTTGTAGTCGGATGTTGATGTTGCTTTGACCACAAGGCTACACCGGTTTTGGCTGGATTATTATCCCGGATAAATCGTAAAAACGCTTTCCAGTCTGGAAACAATTCAGTGGACACGCAATATCGGTTTAACTGAGTCTGTTACCGCTCTCAGCATCGAACAGGTGCATTTTTTCACTGTTGATGGCCAGCGCAATAGCCTGTTCCGGCTGGGCATCCACCCGACCTGCGAACTGCACATGTAAGGAAAAGCCCTGCCAGTCAATATGCAGCAGGCTCGACTCGCCGGTCACTTCGATCAGGTTGACGGTAGCGTTTGGCTGAGCCGACGCGGGATCGAGGATGAAATCCTGCGCGCGCACCCCCACCAGCACCGGTTTGATTCCCTGGCGGCTGGCGGCGTCATGCCAGCGCGCTGGCAAGGCAAACCTCAAGCCATTGCACAGCACGCCCGGTTGACCTTGCTGGATGTCCAGCTGGCCCTCAAGCAGGTTCATCGGCGGCGAGCCAATAAAACGGGCCACAAAGGTGTTCACCGGAAAGTCATAAATCTCCAGCGGTTTGCCCTGCTGTACGATAACGCCATCCCGCATCACCACAATCTGATCGGCCAGCGTCATCGCCTCAACCTGATCGTGCGTGACATACACCATGGTGGTTTTAAATCGCTGATGCAGCGCTTTGATTTCCGCCCGCAGCTCCATGCGCAGCTGGGCATCGAGGTTGGACAGCGGTTCATCAAACAGGAAAACCTGCGGATTGCGCACCATTGCCCGACCCATTGCCACGCGCTGGCGCTGGCCGCCCGACAGCGCACGGGGAAAGCGGTTTAACAGTTTGCTGATGCCGAGGATTTCCGCCACGCGGGCGATTTTGCTCTCCTGCTCTTCGCGTTTAACCCGTTTTACCTTCATATGGAAGCCGAGGTTTTCCGCCACCGTCAGATGGGGATAGAGCGCGTAGCTCTGGAACACCATCGCAATATCGCGATCCGCCGGATCCAGATCGTTGATCTGTTTGGCATCCAGCAGGATCGCCCCTTCAGACAGCGTATCCAGCCCGGCCAGCAGCCTCAGCAGCGTGGATTTTCCACAGCCTGACGGGCCGACCAGCACGGTAAAGCTGCCGTCCGGAATGGTTAAATCCAGCGGGCTGAGCACCGTTTGTTTACCGTAGCGCTTGGCCACTTTCACCAGTTCAACACGAGCCATAGTTCAGCGTTCTCTCCATAAAAGGGCAACGGCTAGCCTTTACTGCCACCACTGGCCAGGCCGTTAACCAGGCTTTTTTGCAGCCAGATGGCAATAAACAACGGTGGCACCGAGGCCAGAATGCCGACGGCGGCAATCAGGCCGTCATCGGTGGCACGGCCTGCGGTAAAGCCCGCAATGGTCACGGGCAGCGTCTGGGCACTGATATTGCTGGTAAACAGCAAGGCGTAAAAGAATTCATCCCAGGCCAGCAGCCAGCCAAACAGCGCCGACGCCCCCAGCACCGGTTTCGCCAGCGGCAGGGTGATGCGCAGCAGCACCTGCCAGAAGCGCAGGCCATCCAGACGTGCCGCCTGTTCAATGTCCCTTGGCAGCGCATCAAACTGGTTTTTCAGCATCCAGGTGAGGAACGGCAGGATCAGCGAGCAGTAAACCAGCACCAGGCCAAGGTGGGTGTTCAGCAGATTGAGCTGTTGCAGCACGAAATAGAGCGGCAGTACGAAGGCCACCGGCGGCACCATATAAATCGCCAGGCTGCCAAACAACCAGCCGTCACGGCCCGGATAGCGGGAAAAGCTGAATGCCGCCGGGATGGCCAACAGCAGCGAAATCAGCGTTGCGCTGGTGGCCACCAGAATACTGTTACCCAGCGCGTGCAGGAATAACGCCCCCGGCTGACCGGGTGCCAGCGAGACCAACGCCGCGTAGCGACTGAAGTCCCATTTGCGCGGCAGCCACTCCAGCGGAATGCGCGCCAGATCGTTATTCGAGCTGACGCTCATCAGGAACAGCCACAGCATCGGGCCAAGTATGCTGACCGCCACCAGCAGCGCGGCCAGATAACGCAGAACCAGCCGGAGTTTACGCTTCATTGACCACGCTCCTGCGGCGTTGGCGATAGAGCATCGCCATATAAAGGGCAATCAGGATGCTGCACATCAGCGTCATCAGAATGGCGTAGGCCGCACCGCTGCCGGCACGGAGATAGCTGAACGACTCCTGATAGACGAAGAAGCTGAGGGTTTTGGTGCTGTCGACCGGCCCACCGCGCGTCATCACATAGATAATGTCGAAGATTTTAAAGGCATCGATGGTGCGCAGGATCAGCGCCACGCTGAGCGGCCCGACAATGGCCGGGAAGGTAATGGCGCGGAAGCGGCGAAAGGCGGAGGCGCCATCCAGCCGGGCGGCTTCAAACAGATCCTCCGGAATCGACTGCATTGCGGCCAGCGTCATCAGGGTGACCAGCGGGTAGTTTTTCCAGACGTCCGCCAGCATCACCGCATTCAGTGCGGAATCCGGTGAACCCAGCCAGCTGCGGTAGCCGTCAATAATTCCCAGCTGGGTCAGCAGGGCGTTAATGCTGCCGTAGTCAGGATTGAAATTCAGTCGCCACATCATGGCGTTAACGATGGTAGGCAGCGCCCACGGCAAAATCACCAGCACCCGCAGCACGCTTCGGCCATAAAACTTTTGATTGAGCAGCAGGGCGACCAGCACGCCGATAATCCCTTCCAGCGCCACCGACACCACGGTGAAATAGAGCGTGCGCAGGATGGAGGCAAGGAAGTCGGGGTCGGTGAGGGCATAGAGATAGTTCTCGATACCCACGTAATTGATGTCGCCACCGGTACCGATCAGCGCGGCGTCGGTAAAGCTGAGCCAGATGGTTCGCAGCAGGGGCCAGGCGGTCAACAGCCCCATCACGATCAGCATGGGTGCCAGTAGCACCCATGCCTGACGCTGCTCACGTTGTGACAAACTGAGCATCGCGACTCCTTAATGCAGACGCTGAGCGCTTTTCGTCACGGCAGCCATACCCGCTTCCGGCGTGACCTGTCCCTGCAATACCTGCTGAAGCTGTTGCTGCAGGGTGTTGGAGAGACGGGAATAATCGGCGGTGATCGGACGCATCAGCATCACGTCCAGCGCCGGTTTGGCGGCAGCAATTAACGGCTCCTGACCTTTCTGCACCGCCGGATCGTCATAAGACGATTTCCAGATTGGCAGGCTCAGGCGGGCATATTTATCCTGCACCGGCTGAGACGTCAGGTAGCGAATGTAATCCCAGGACTGATCCGGGTGGCTGCTGGTCTGGGTCACGCCCAGGCCCATCGAGCCATTCATCGCTGCGACCGCACCCGGTTTTTCGGAAGGTGCAGGCACAATCCCGACGTCACCGGCCACTTTGCTCTGCTTCGGATCGTTGGCCATGTTGTACATATAGGTCCAGTTCAGGGCAAACGCCGCATCGCCATTGGAGAACACCTTACGCACATCTTCTTCCAGATATTCGCGGGAGTTCGGGTTAGTAACCCCTTTATCCAGCGAGGTTTTCATATAATCGACGGCTTTAACCGAACCTGCATCGCTGAAGGTCAGCTTGCCATCTTTATAGAATTGACCACCGAAGGCGGAAACCAGCGTGGTGTAATCACAGACCAGCGCTTCAGCCTGCGACCAGCTCCACACCAGCGGATATTTAACGATGCCTTTCTCTTTCAGGATCTGCGACTGCTCCATCACCTGTGCCCAGGTTTTTGGCGGCTCTTTAATTCCGGCTTTCGCCAGCATCGCTTTATTGTAATAAAGGTATTTGGTATCGAGGATCCACGGCATTCCCCACTGTTTGTTATTCCAGCTGACCGTACTCCAGGCGCCATCAAACACTTTTGCCTTTTCATCCGGGGTAATTTTACTGGTGATATCTTTCAGCATATTGAATTTGCTGAATTCAGCGGGCCACATATCGTCAAATAACACCACGTCATAACCATTGCTGCCCGCACCGCGCGCGGCGACGATTTTATCGTGCAACGCTTCGTAAGGGACAAACTCAAGACTAACGCTGACGTCGGGGTGGGCTTTTTCAAAATCAGTGGTCATGGCACGCACGTCGCTTTCGCTGTAGGCGGCCTGAGACATAAATAAGGCATTAATTTGGGTTTTTGCAGAGGCCATCCCGGAGGCGCTGAGTGCCAGCAGGGTGAGGACATAACCGGTCAAACGGGGGGTGAATCGACGCGTCATACAAACTCTCCAGTTACAGTAAATGAAAAGCGATTGGGCAATCTTTTTAACATCGGTAAAACGCCTGGCGCCCTTGTAAACTAAAGGGGCCAGGCGATAATTACGAGCACTTTCTTTTTTTATTTCTTACAGTTGGCGGGATTCCCCTGGTGCTGGCTGACTCGCCGTTCCTGACGCGCCCGCCGCGCGTCGAGAGATGAATAGGTGATTAAATTTAAGGACTGTTAACGAGTGGCCCTGAGCGTCGGCAATATTGCTGCGCCCAACGCACCGGCCGCATCGCCAAGCGCAGAATGCGTAATATGATTATTTACCGCATAGCCGTCTGCACGGACCAATGCAGAGTCGAGACCTGACTGATAAAGCGGAAGCAGGGCCGCCGCGCTACCGCTTAATACGGTGATATCCGGGCCATATAGCGTCAGCAGCGTATTTAATCCGCGCCCAACGGTATGACCATATTTATACAAAATGTCGGCGACTTTCGGCCTGGCGGCTTTCATTTCGGTTAATACCGCCGGGGTGCTGCCATTCCAGACCAAATCCGGCAGCTCGTTTTCCAGCGCCTGCTGCAAGGCACTGCGCGAGGCGAGCATCTCCCAACAGCCCTGCAAACCGCAATAACACATCACCGGTTCGGAAGAGATCGGAATATGCCCGGCTTCCGGATGCTTGCCGTCAACACTGCGCAACGGTTCGCCGTTATCCAGCAGCGAGACGCCAATGCCGGTGCCTAATGTCACCATCAGCATGCGCTGGCTGCCGCGACCCGCGCCTAAATGGTATTCACCCAGCGCAGCTACCACCGCATCGTTATCAATGGCCACCGGTATCGCCAGCATTTCGCGTAATTGCGCCACCAGCGGGTAATAAGAAAAGCAGGCCAGCGTGTCGTTGTTCTCAATGATTTCGGTGGTGTTATTGACCGGGCCACTGGCGCCGATGCCTAAACTTGCCAGCGAAGAGCCGTTCGGCAGCAGGCGGCAAATCTTGTCGACCAGCGCCTTGGCCCGCAGCGTTTGCGGCAGGGTAGTAAACCAGGCCGTCGCCACCGTTTCTGACACCACTTCCCGTTCACCGTCCAGCAACACAATGCGTGTGCCGGTGCCACCGATATCGATACCTGCGCGGAGAGGAAGCGTGTGAGTTGTCATATTTTTTCCGTTATTTTTTTGCCGTAGAGGAATTCACCTGGCACCATACCATTGCCGCGGGCAAGCGTAACGGTAAGATGCTGAATCCAGAGCATAGCGCAGAGTAAACGGGTCAACGGCGAGTTTCCTGGCGTGTCCCAGCGCTGACTGTTGGCATAGGCGACCGGCCCAACGGTGACCACTTCCGTACCGTTGCTTAGCAAATCCGTGGCCAGCGTTTGCAGCGTAATGTCGCTGCCATCGCCAAACAGCACGGCCAGCATGCCTTCACCCGAGGTTTCCATCGGGCCGTGGCGGAACTCACCGCCGATAAAGCCTTCTGCACTTACTTTTGATGCTTCTTTGGTAATCAATGCCCCGGTTAAGGCGGTGGCGGCATCGGCTCCCATTCCTACCAGCGCCACGCGCGGATTAGCGTGGCGGAATAAACGGTCGGTCAGCTGCTGAACCGGATCGCGGTCTTCAATGATCCCGGCCATCTGCGGCAGCACGGCCCGAACCTCTTCCAGCAGCGGCTTTTCGTCCTGACCGGTCAGGGCGTACAGCGTCCGGTAACTGGCGACTAAGGTGTTGAGATAGCTTTTGGCACTGACGGTGGCTTCATCACCACTTTTCAGTTCGACCACGATATCTGCCTTTTTTGCCAGCAGGCTGGTGATATCGTTGGTGACGCCAATCAGCGTTTTCGGCGTGGTCACGGCGTCCAGCACCGCCACCACTTCGCCACTCATCCCGGATTGTGACGTTATCCATAATAAGGTCCCTGGTGTGACCATTTTTGACATATCAAGTAAGCGACCTGCATCAATCCGCCATACCGGTAAGCCCTGAGCGATCAGCGCCCGTTCGATCGGGATCAACGCATAATCAGACGATCCCATTCCGGCCAGCACAATACGATCGTACTGGTTTAGATCCAGTGAATTCAGCGTGCCCGGCAGGGCATAGTCGAGCTGGTCGCCAAGGGCGCTGACCTGCTGCGCTAACTCTTTTTCGTAGTCACTGAAGCACAATGCCGTCATGGGTCTTATTCTCCTAAAGGTAAACATTCCTGATGTGTTTAACCATATATGCACGAATTCGTGCAGTCAAGGTGAATAATTGTGCAATTTGATTGTTTTTACCGCGAAAAAAGCCCTCTCAAGGTGACAAGTTGCACGTTGTGAGCCAGTATATGCATGATAACGTGCAATAACACACTAAGGGAGTGAGGGATGACAGCGGCACAGCGCAGAGCGCAAATAGTAGAAATGATTGCTGAACGGGGCTATCTGAATGCCGCACAGCTTTCGGAGATCTTTGGCGTCGACAGTTCAACCATCCGCCGCGATCTCTCCCTGCTGGAAAAAACCGGCAAGGTGATGCGTACTCACGGCGGGCTGTTGCCGGTCGAAGCCGAAAGCAATAATGATACGCCGTTTACGGAGCGACTGACGATGAACGCCGCGGCCAAGACCGCGATTGCGCAGTACGCTGCCAGCCTGGTGAAAGATGGCCAGTCGGTGATTCTGGATAACGGCTCCACGGTGTATGCGCTGGCCCTGGCATTGAAGGACAAAAAGAATCTGACGGTGGTCACCAACGACATTTATACCGCGATGGCGCTGGGCAATCACCCGGGCATCACCGTGCACGTGGCCGGCGGGCTGATGCTGGATCAGGTTTATACCCTGGTCGGGCAGGAAACCGTCGACAAGATCAACAGCATCCACGTTGACTGGGCGTTTCTCGGATCGGAAGGGGTGCATTTCGACAGCGGCATCACCAATATCAACACGGTTGAAATCCCGGTCAAGCAGGCGATGATCAAGTCTGCCGAGCAAACGGTGGTACTGGTCGACAGTTCCAAAATCGGCTATCGCGCGCTGGCGCACGTCTGTCCGTTGAGCGATATCAACCTGATCGTCACCGAAAATTCACCGACGCTGAAACAGCGGGCGAAGTATGGTTCGCGGCTGATCGTGGTGGAGGCTGAGGCATAAAAAACGCACGTAGTGACGCAGAGGGGGATGAAATTGCACTAAAATCAGTTCTTTTAGCCGTAAAAGTGAGCCTTTAATGCTGTATCGCCGCTTTGAGAAACTGATCGACATCTTCCAGGATGCGCCAGGTGCCACGCCACCCAATAGCGTCTGGGCCTTCTATGTTTACTATCTGCGCCAGGTGTGGCAAAGCTTCGCGATGCTGCTGGTGGTCGGCCTGATTGGCTCGCTGATCGAAGTGGCGCTGTTTCGCTATCTCAGCACCATTATCGATATGGTCAACAGCACGCCGCCGGCCACCTTCTTCAGCGATCACGCGTCGGCACTGATCTGGATGCTGGTGGTGGCACTGGTACTGAGGCCAATCTTTATTGGCCTGCACGACCTGCTGGTGCACCAGACCATCAACCCCGGCATGACCAGTATGATCCGCTGGCAGAATCATAACTACGTGCTGCGCCAGAGCCTGAATTTCTTCCAGAATGACTTCGCCGGACGTATCGCTCAGCGCATTATGCAGACCGGCAACGCGCTGCGGGACTCCGCGGTGCAGGCGGTTGATGCCTTGTGGCACGTGCTGATTTACGCCATCACCGCACTGGTGCTGTTTGCCGAAGCCGACTGGCGACTGATGGTGCCGTTGCTGCTGTGGATTGTCGGCTATGTTGTCTGCCTTGCCTATTTTGTGCCGCGGGTGAAATCCCGTTCGGTGGCCTCTTCCGACGCGCGTTCCAAATTAATGGGCACCATCGTGGATGGCTATACCAATATCACTACCCTGAAACTGTTCGCCCACAGCGACCTTGAACGGCAGTATGCCCGCGAGGCCATTGGCGATCAGACCGCTAAGACCCGTGAACAGGGGCGGATGGTAACCAATATGGATGTGGTGGTCACCACGCTGAACGGCCTGTTGATCGTCGGCACCACCGGTCTGGCGCTGTGGCTGTGGACGCAGTCACTGATTAGCGTCGGTGCCATTGCGCTGGCCACCGGGCTGGTGATCCGCATTGTGAATATGTCCGGCTGGATCATGTGGGTGGTCAACGGCATTTTCGAAAATATCGGTATGGTGCAGGATGGGCTGCAAACTATCGCCCAACCGCTCAGCGTGATGGATAAACCTAAAGCGCCAACGCTGAAGGTCCAGCGCGGCGAAATTCGCTATGACGAGGTGAACTTCAATTACGGCGGGAGTCGTCGGGTGATCGATCATCTGCAGCTGACCATCCGTCCAGGCGAAAAAATCGGGCTGATTGGGCCCTCCGGCGCCGGTAAATCGACGCTGGTGAACCTGCTGCTGCGTCTTTACGATCTGGACGGCGGGCGCATTGTGATTGATGGTCAGGATATTGCGCAGGTCAGTCAGGAAAGCCTGCGGGCGCAAATTGGCATGATCACTCAGGATACCTCGCTGCTGCACCGCTCCATCCGCGACAACCTGCTGTATGGTCGCCCCAATGCCACCGAAGCCGAGCTGGAAAAGGCCATTCATCAGGCAAAAGCGGATGAATTTATCCCGATGCTGTCCGATCCGCAGGGCCGTTACGGACTGGATGCGCACGTCGGGGAACGCGGCGTGAAGCTGTCTGGCGGCCAGCGTCAACGTATTGCCATCGCCCGCGTGTTGCTGAAAGACGCACCGATTCTGATCATGGATGAGGCCACCTCCGCGCTGGATTCGGAAGTGGAAGCGGCGATTCAGGAGAGCCTGGAAACGTTGATGGGCGGAAAAACGGTGATTGCCATCGCGCACCGCCTGTCGACCATTGCCAAAATGGACCGGCTGGTGGTGCTGGAGAAAGGGCGAATTGCTGAAATGGGCACCCATCAGGAACTGCTGGCGCACGGCGGACTGTATGCGCGACTCTGGGCGCATCAAACCGGCGGCTTTGTCGGCGAGGATTAACAGTAAATGGCCCTGGTTGAACAGGGCCGCACTCGCCCGGCCTGGCTGGCGGGCTTCAGTTTCTTCAGCTCCAGCGCATAGTCCATGGCTTTTCCGTCTTTACCCAGTACCGTTAATGTGTTGCCATTTGGCTGGTCGTAAATTGAATGCGCTTCACGGGTGTTAGTGGAACTTTTAGACGGCATACGCAGAACCTCTTGTAATAAACATTAATGAGGGGAGTCGTAAGGAATTATATGTGAGCAGCAAAGAAAGGGATTATCAGGGCCAGTAATAAATAATTAAATGGCTGCAATATGAGGGGGGTTTAATCGGGTAATAGAGGGTGGTGGATTGTTTGAATTGAATATTTGTCAATTTGAGTTAAGTGAATTTGCAGACTTTCCTTAGCCTGATTTTAATTCCATCAGGCTCAACAACATGAAAACAGAATTCCGTCGGAAAGTATAAGTTTGGCTAAATTATAAACCGCTGTTTATGGAAAATAACCGCCATTGCGGGCAGTTATTTTATTAATGATATTAATTTAGTTTATGCGTTATGCCTCATCACCCTGGCGTCGGTAAGGTAACGCTTCCCGCGCTTCTTCTGCCCACTGCGCCACGCCAGCGCGCTCCTGTTGCAGGAAATCGGCCACGGCGTCGCGCAGACCTTCATGCCGCAGATAGTGCCAGGACTCGGTGATCACCGGCTCAAATCCACGGATCAGCTTGTGTTCACCCTGAGCACCGGCATCAAAGCGCTGCAAGCCGTGCGCAATCGCATAATCCATTCCCTGATAGAAACAGGTTTCGAAATGCAGGCGATTAAATTCTTCCAGACAGCCCCAGTAACGGCCGTACAGCGTGTTGCCATCCATCAGGCTGAATGCCATGGCGGCGGCAAGGCCGTTTTGCGTCGCCAGTACCACGCGGATCGCCTGCGGCATTTTTTCCGCCAGCAGGCTGAAAAATGCGCGGGTGAGGTAGGGGCGCTGACCGCGAACGGCATAGGTATTGGCGTAGCAGGCGTAAACAAAGTCCCAGTGAGACTCGCTCATCTGGCTGCCGCTCAGCCACTCAAATTCGAATCCCTGGCTGGCAACCAGCTGCCGCTCTTTGCGGATCTGCTTACGCTTGCGCGACATCAGCGTATCGAGGAAGTCCTGGAAATCGCGGTAGCCCGGATTATGCCAGTGATACTGCAGGCCGAGGCGCGGCAG
>LIDZ01015742.1_pt27 | contig 14742 bp, 18 predicted proteins | sample 644651 | NCBI WGS metagenome assembly LIDZ01 (sample SAMN03856242, study PRJNA289617) | food metagenome | isolation source: wine grapes on drying loft during traditional withering process | host: Vitis vinifera cv. Corvina | place: Italy: Gargagnago di S. Ambrogio di Valpolicella | collected 2014-01 | reverse complement strand
GCTCATCATGCTGCGGCGTTGCACCCGCCGCAGCCAAAGCGGCTGCTGGCTGGCAGAGCAGCAGCACACAGAGGAAGCTGAGCAGCGCGGCTGCCTTCAGCGCCTGCCATTTGTGATGCGTAAGAGAGAACATCGGGATAATCCCCTTTCAATAATAGACACTCATAAGAGCAGATTAAGATCTGCTCCATATCTTTCTTGTTCGTGCAGCAAGCTGCACTCAGCCCAGCAGTGATTCACCGATAGTTCCGCCCTCGCGAATGCCGGGGAAACAGGCGAATACCGCGCTGCCGGTGTGAACCATATATTCATTCAGCCGGTCATTCTTCGAGAGCCGCTCCTGAATCGATACGAACTGCTTCACTAAATCCCGCTGGAAGCTGATGAATAACAGGCCTGCATCCAGCTGTCCGGTCGTAAGATCCATGCCGCTGGAGTAAGAATAGGAGCGACGCAGCATTTTGACCGTACCGTCGCCATGTGCCAATGCGGAATGCGAATCGGGCGGGACAATCGGTTTGCCAGAGTCGTCCGCTGCTTTTAGATTCAGATCATCGAATTCGTCCTTGGCGCCAATGGGAGCGCCGCTATGGCGATAACGTCCAAAGGTCGATTCCTGATCATTCAGTGTGGAGCGATCCCAGATCTCGATACGCAGGCGTACACGGCGTACAGCCATATAAGTGCCGCCGTTCATCCAAGCGGGTCCGTCACCGCTGCTATTCCAGACAATCTTCTGCATCTCAGCAGCGTCGGCAACATCGGGATTGCCAGTGCCGTCTTTGAAGCCCAGCAGATTGCGTGGTGTTGTTCCCATCGGATCGGCTCCACCCGTCCGCTGAAAGCCTTCCTGTGTCCAGCGCAGAACGGCCGTGCCACGAGCTATTCGCGCCAAATTACGGATGGCGTGGAAGGCAACCTGCAGATCGTCGGCACAGGCTTGAACGCAGAGGTCACCGCCGGACCATTTTGGCTCCAGGTCGTCTCCCTTAAACGGAGGAAGATCAGCCAGCGTTGCCGGACGCTTAGAGGCCAGTCCGAATCTCCCATCAAAAAAAGATGGCCCCACCCCGAACGTAAGCGTGCAACGTGCAGGCGTCAAGCCTGCGGCTTCACCAGTATCGGAAGGTGGTAAATGGGGATTGTCATTTACGTTGCCGATGAGGCTGCCAGAAGTCAGCGCGGCTGCGGCGGTTGTCCACAACTCCAGCAGTTTTTTTACATCTGCCAGTTTGGTCGTAGTCAGATCAAACGTCGCAAAATACAAGAAGTTTTGCGACGGAGTAAGAATTCCAGCCTGATGGCTCCCGTAGAATGGGATGGTATCATCCTTCACTGCTGCTGCTGGAGCTTGGGCCGCAGCGCCTCGTGTTGCCATAATCCCACCTATCCCGCCACCACCCAATAGCAGACCAAGACCGCCAACGCCGGTGAGCCGCAGCATATCGCGGCGGCTCAGCTTTTTACCTAATAAGGGGTCACTCTTCTTCATGCCTGTCACACTCCTAGAATAGTTCCCATATTGGACAAGGGCTCAGCCAATGCGTCCAAGTTCTGGCTCAATGTACGAATCTCATCTTCCTTCAGCGCCTCATAAGAAACATAACCATCCCCTGATTTAAAAGGAGCCAGCTCAGCTTGCAGGGCTGCAAACTTTTCGCCGATCGTTTGTTCCAGTGCCGGATCTTTTTTCGCCAATTCTGGCTTTAACAGTTCATATATTTTTTGGGCCCCTTCGACGTTAGCGACGAAATCATACAGGTCCGTATGGGAATAACGTTCTTCCTCGCCGGTTACTTTCGAGGAGGAAACCTCGTTCAGCAATTCAACAGCACCGGTAACGAGTAGATTGGCATCAATCTCGGCAGTCTCAACTTTGGCACGCAGCAGTTGGGCATCCTGCAATAGTCGGTCTGCTACTTCTGAGGTACCTTCAGTTGTTTTGCCCTCCCAGAGTGATTTCTCAATCTTATGGAATCCACGCCAATCCGCTGCGTCTACATCATTCTCACGAGCATCAATGTTAGGGTCCAGATCACCAAGCGCTTCGGCAATCGGCTCAATCCGCTCATAGTACATACGGGCTGGAGCATACAATGCCTTTGCTTCTTCAAGCTTGCCCGCTTTAACTGCATTCGTAAATGTTTCCGTTTCCTTCACAAACTGATCGCATTGCTCGATTACATAAGCGCGGTACTGCTCAATGGCTGAGGTGAAATCGACAGCCTCCACGTTAGTAGTGGTTTCAGCAGAAGCTACGGGCACATTCAAAGCCGTATTGTTGCTTGCAACAGCATCATTTCCAGTACCGTTGTTATCATTATTGGCGCATCCAGCAAACAGAATGGAGGCTGCGAGCAAACCTGCGGGAACTACATAATTAAACTTCAATCCAAACACCCCTTTTTTAAAATGTATGTATTTATGTGTTTTACACTATAAATTATCCTATTTCTCGCTATAACGAATACCTTCTTTATAGAGGACGGTACAGCCATTTCTACCACATGCAAATGATAATCGTTATCAACTATACTTGGTTTATCATAAATCCCTACACAAGGACTGTCAATACAAAATGTGATATTTATCATTGTTACATTTAAATGCATAAAAATCCCCCGACTGAACTTGAGACTACTGTTCAAGTTCAGTCGGGGGATTGGTAGAATTCTTATGGATTAAACCGTTAATCGCTCTATTATGCTGTACTCAAGCTTAAGGTGCACCGGAGGGCCACCGTCGCCATTAATCTGGTCATGGATGATCCGAAAGGCGCAAGCGCCCATCTCAAAAAGCTGATTATCGATCGTGGTGATGCCCAACAACCTGCCGATGGGCTGATTATCGAACCCGATGATTGCCAAATCCGCAGGGATATGGAAATTGTGCTTTTGAGCTTCAATAATGAGACCAGCAGCGACATGATCTCCGGAAATAATGATGGCGTCAGGTCGTTTGGTCATATTCAGCAAGCGGTGAAATACTGCCGCACCATCCTCCTCAGTTATACAATCAAAGATCATCCACTCCTCTATAAAAGGGAGCCCTGTTTCTGCGAGGAAGTCCCTGTAGGCGGATAGTCTGATGGAGCTGCTACTGCCATGCTGTCTTCCCTCACAGTATCCGATATTGCGGTACCCCTTGGCGGCTAAATATTCGAGCCCGTGCCGAAAAGCAGCATAATGCTCAATATATACGGAAGAGAAGCGGCGTTCACCACTATCCTGGCAGGTTACAATGGGGCCATATGCTGTGTATTCTTCGATGACCTCAGGCTGCAGAGCTGTAGATACAATGATAATGCCATCAATCTCTTTATTGCGCAGCATATCCAATACCTTTAGCTCCTCCTCCGGACGGTAATCGGTCTGGCACAGGATCAGCCGGTATTGAGCCAGCAGTGCTTCGCGGGCTAGACCTTCCACAATGACAGAGAAATAAAAAAAATGGATATAAGGCAAAATCACCGCGATAGCCTTCGTGCGTCCGGTAATTAAATGTACCGCATTCATGTTCCGAGTATAGTTCAATTGCTCAATAGTGTGCAGCACTGCGGCTCTTTTTTCCTTGCTGACATAAGGATGATTATTGAGTACACGCGATACGGTAGTTATGGAAACGCCAGCGACTCGGGCGATTTCTTTAATGTTAGCCATTGAAAGGAGCAGCCTCCCTGGAGTGCGAAATGATAATGCTTATATTTTAGCACATTGTCCACATGGCCTTGCGAAAAAAAGGCTTGCTGTGAAATCCATTCCATATTTTATACTGGGATTGCAGTAGCCTACCGGACTAAACCAGCGTGACCGCAAGGGCGTGATGGACCGGATAGGTTTCATCCGATAACTTATCCTTATATTTCTCTATGAAACGGGTACGTCCATAAAAGGATGGTATCCGTTTCTTCTTGGTTCCGCGAATGCCCATTTTTAGACCACTAACGTCACCATTAACATTGCCATAACATAATATATTTTGACTGTATCCCTTTACCTTGTTATACCAAACAAACCCGAGCAAGGAGGGGTGACACCATTGAAAGGGAACGAACATCACAGCAAATTTCTCTTGACGCATCGTGAACGCGAAGTATTTGAGCTTCTCGTGCAGGACAAAACGACACGCGATATTGCAGGCCTGTTATTCATCAGCGAAAAAACAGTCCGCAACCACATCTCCAACGTCATGCAAAAACTAAACGTAAAAGGCCGTTCGCAAGCGGTTGTCGAGCTGATCAAGCTTGGGGAGCTGAAAATATAGCTGCCGTGCTTTTGCAGTGAAGAATGCGTTTAAGCCTTCTTTTGCCTTAGGGTGAGGGGAGGTTTTTTGTTGTGTGGATGAGTGAAAATTCGAGTTTGAATCAGGTGCGAAATATCGATTTGAATTTAAAATATGATAAAATAAAGTCTTCAAAGTTTATGTATAAACGTATGCGTCAAATAGCCCTCATCTTGGTGTGATCAAGGTGTGGGCTATTTGACGTTACTAAGATACTAAACATGAATTACTATTCTATATAAGTTGAACTTAAAATTTTACTGAATCGGCTTTAATCGTAACTGCGGTGAATGTTTGGACTTCCGGCCGCTGTTGTCTCCCGATTTCTTGATTTATTCCGCTTTAGCGGATGAAATCCGGAGACAGCCTATGCTTACGATGCGAGCTTTCCTACGGAAAGCTTGTGGGCGGTCGCTATCGCTCCTACAGTTCCAAAATTCCCCTCCGTTACTTTTGCCATTTGCTAAGTTTTCTAGTTTGATTTATATAATGGAAATCTTTGGATGGCATTTTCTTGGAGGCTCAGACAATCTTACAACTATTATGAAGTGCAAAAAAAGAGCAATGACGTTGATTAAACTTACGGAGAACGGTAGCACAAAAAGCAAACTGCTAATGCAATCTGCTTTTTTCATTGAATAAAGGGCAGGTTAGATTAGCAATCCATAAGAAACAACCCAAGTTGAATTATGCTTAAATGTAGTTAATGTATAATGTAGATATCCCTTATGAACAAAGGAGAATTTAAAATGAGAAAACTCGTTCTATTTCTGCACGTATCGCTTGACGGTTTTGTAGAAGGGTCGAACGGTGAAATGGATATTGGCTGGGTTTCCTACGATGCTGATTTGGAGAAACACGCGAAAGAAATTCTGAGTACTACCGACACTGTCATTTGGGGACGTGGGACTTATCAGATGATGCACAGTTACTGGCCATCTGTGCCTTCGAATCCATCAGCTTCGCAGCATGAACGGAATCATGCTGAGTGGATTGAAAAGACAGCCAAAATCGTTTTTTCCACGACGCTGGAGAAAGTCGAATGGAACAATTCCAGACTGGTGAAAGAAGATGTCGAGGAAGAGATCAAGAACCTCAAACAGCAGCCAGGCAAGGATATAATCATCCTCGGCAGTCCAAGGTTCGCACACTATCTTATGCAGCTTGATTTAATAGATGAGTATAAAATTACGGTTTCTCCCGTCCTGATCGGCAGCGGGTTGCCGTTATTCCAAGGTTTAAAGGAGAAGATCAATCTTAGACTTATCGAAAACAAGACATTTGATTCTGGAGCCATAGGCCTCGTTTACCAAACGCTTAGATGACCTTGTCTCCTAAAGTAGATTACGCTAACTCAAGCTTGAGGAGCTGAAAATATAGCTGCCGTGCTTTTGCAGTGAAAAATGCGTTTAAGCCTTCTTTTGCCTTAAGGTCATCTAAGTTTATGAATAAACTAAATATATCGGAGGGTTGTAAGAATGAAATGGCAGCAAGTAAGAGAGTTGTTTCCTGACCAATTTGTTTTGCTTTCCATTCTTGACTACCATGAGGAAGAAGATAAGAAAGTAATAAAGGAAGTAGCGCCTGTTCGAGCAGTATCTGAGAAGGATGCCAATAGGGAATTTTTCAGTACAGAACCTGGTAGCATTGTCTATCACACCTCCAACAAGGAGTGCGTCATTCATCTGCGCAAAGACCCACTGATGAGGGTGAGACGGCGATCATGAAGATTGATTACGATGGACAACTCCTGACAATAGAACTTTCAATAAGCTATCAAGGGAGAACACTCCAAATTATGGAGGTTGATGTGGGAATACTTCCGAAGTCGCATAAAGGCTTACTCGGTTTGGACATTTTGAAAACAAATGGATTTATCGTGGATATGGAAAAACTGGAACTACACTCACCGCACTTCACAGATTAGCTTCAACTTAAAAGGCTGCTTTTCCACTCTCCTTCCCAACATTCCACTCTAACGGTTTAATAAAAACAAGCGATTGCCTTGCGCGGCATCGCTTGTTTTTGAGGATGTCAAGTTTGTAACTCAGACTTCCAAAAGCTGTTCCTGACAGTTAGTTATCCTGACCAGCTCTGATTTGGGATAGCCCAGACGTTTAGTCTTTTTGCAGCACCACCAGCAGGAACAATGGATTTTTCCTTTGGCAAAGCTGCCGTCGTGTTTGTAGGCCCATCCCCACTGTGCCACCATTCGCTTTTTGCGCTTGATTACTCGCTGTCTGTAGTGCCGAATATAGGCTTGATTTCGATTTGTTCGGTAAGGTTTTATAACCATCACGCTCCCTTGGGATAAGGCTCGGCCCGCAGGAGTTCCAGGGGTAAAAGGGTTCTACGGGCAGAGCATGATGGGAATCTTCTCTATGTTCAAATGTGTATACACCACCTATTGGGAAGAATTACGGTTAAGCTGAGTAAAGAATCAGCCTTGTTTCAAAGTCGGATTTTAATTTTGTTTAGGCAAGCGCATCCGTATCAAACACGGTTGTTGATCGGCTTTGTTCAAATATATCATAAACATTGAGTGGTAAGGAATTGGAAGAACCTTGTGAATATGCCGCAAGAGCAGAATACGCAATCTTCAGAACAATTTGAGGAGCTGATTGCTTTGAAAAAATACTTTTGGGAAATACATTGACAGCTTAATAAATGACTCCAAAAGCATCGGAGCCTTTGAGGTTAAACAACCTCGGAGTGCTCCTTTTTAATTCCCAATATTTTGAAAGGCTGATATACTGAAGGAGGAAATGAGATGCAAATGCAGCTGATTATGCGTGATCTGCGGACCATATTAAAGAGAGGAATTACCTTAAATGACAATTACATTAGGTAAGAAGATTGGAGAAGGCGGCTGCTCGGAAGTATTTGAAATAGGAAACAATCAGATAATTAAACTTGTCAAAGAAAATACAAGTATTGAAACAGCAAGAAGAGAATATCTCAATAATTGTATCGCTTGGGAATGTGGAATCTCAGTTCCTCAACCGGTTGACTTAATAGAAGTGGACGGTAGGCCAGGAATTATAGTTGAACATATTATAGGTGAAACAATTATGGATCGTTTTGTTAAGCATGCTGTCATTAGCAAAACCAATGAAAATAACCAAGATGATATTCGGCTGACAGCTCAACTATTATACAAAGTACACAATACATTATTTGACGGTTATGAATTATCTTCTCAAAGAAGTGTGATTAAGTACAACATTATGAGCGTTAATTATCTAAGTGAACACGAGAAAGTGAACGTAATCTCATTAATGGATTCTTTGCCATCCAAACATTGCATGTGTCATGGCGATCCTAACCCAGGCAATATAATTATTAAAAATGATGGGGAAGCTGTATTGATAGATTGGATGAATGCAACAATCGGGAATCCTGAAGCGGATATAGCTGAATATATTATTATGATTCGTTATGCAGTATTACCCTCTGATTTCCCCGAGAACATTAGAACTATATTTGACTTAAATCGGGAAAATTTAATTAACATATTTATGGATGAATATACGAAATTATCAGGAATTACTTATGATGATGTAGTCCCATGGATAACACCGATTTGTGCTAGGAAATTATCCGCTGACGCAATATCTGATATAGAGAAGGAAAAACTTGTTCAAGAGATTAGAAGGACTTTAACGGCGAAACAAGCATAGGTAACTCAAAGAAGAGGCGACATCAGCAACACCATATTCACGCATCGGGACATTCGTCCCATGGTCCGGCCGGTGTTAGATGCGGATTCGGGGGACAATTGGCAGTAGCAATGAAGCCTAATTCAGTCGGATACACTCCCACCACCTAACCGCATCGCGGCCAAGGCTAAAGCCCCTTAATGTTCTCGAGTTCGTGAACACAACTACAATTATAAGAAATCCCTGAGAAAGGATTTTAATTATGAGAATTTTCAGAGGTTTTTTTAAGAAGAAGATAATACAGAAACATCCATATCATCAGTTGAATATAGGGCTTATAAAGGAATATTCTATGATAATTCCAAGAGAAGAACTAGTGGAATGGACATCAAAGGGCTGGGTTGAAGATAGGTTTTTTAGAGATTTTCAATATTACCCTAAAACAGAAGAAACTATTATTTTAAATAAACCTAACACATTACAAGATATAGAGATCCCAAACCTGATTGGAAGGCAAATACTTGATTACTCAACCTGTTTAGGCTCATATGGAATGGGAGGACCAGGTTTTTTTGGATTATTAATCGAGAGAGATGGAATATTAGAGTATATTGTATATGCTGTTTGGGCGTCAGATCAATATATTATGATGGATGGTAGGGTAATTGGATGTCACATAAAGTATAACTCTTCGTATAACCCATGGATTTCTCGTTGGGCAGGTGAAAGTGAAGAAAATCAATGGGACGAACTAACAGATAAATTAAAAGGCAGTACAATTACTGAAGTATCGCTGTCTGAAACGCAGTTTGTTATCAAAATAATGTCAAATGATCAAAGTCATACTTTGATTTTTTATAAATACAATGATGACCTGCCCCCACTGGGTAATGGTGAAGCTAGAAAACCCTCCTTTGATGAAGGCCCTATTGGTAAGTATATAGTCTTGTGTAATAAGAACGCATTATTGCATGTTTAGTCAAAAATGTCGGAGACATCATATAACAAGGCATGCATGCAGCTAGTCTGACGACCCTTGGACTGTACCCATTAAGCCAGTGATGGTTCGTGAATACAACATCGTTATACGAAAGTCTCTAAAGACATTGGAAAATAGGTGATAACTTCATGGAAATCTCAATGAGTCTTGAACCACATGGGTGGTTAGATGTAGTGATTAATTCTAAAGATGGGGAAGAAATCGAGATCCCGGTTTCGTTTTTGACAGACGCTATCTATGATATAGCTAATAAAGTATCTATCTTGAATAATGAGGTAAATGAAGTAATTATTAGTGTGCAGACTGAACCAGGCGAATATCGATTCAGAATACTAAAAGTTTCGAATACACTTAGTTTGTTTGAGGTGTTTGAAATGAATGATAATTTTAGTTCGGAAATGCTTGAAGAAGGGACTTTGTTAATAACTGAAGAAATAAAAACAATTAGGTTATTGAGAATAATACATAGGGAACTAACCAAAATGAAAGATTTAGGGGCAAAAGAATATAAAAAAAGATGGAATTCAGATTTTCCTATAAGTGCTTATGAAAGAATCACCGATTCAATTTTAAGACTAAAACAATTTGAAGTAAATTCAGAGTAGAGAGACCTTCGTATAACACCATATTTACGCATCGGGCCACACGGCCCTCGGTCCGGACCGGAGTTAGAAGTGGGTTCGGTGATGCACTTACAGTAGCGAGGAAGCAGATTCAGCCGGACACACCCGCACCACCTAACCGCATCGCGGCCGGGACTTCGTCCCTTAAGGTGGTGGGGGCGTCGTGAATACAACAACGTTATCGGAAATCACTGTAAATGATTAAACACATTATAAAAATAATATGACAAGATTGCTCACTTGATGTTTGGAGATGAAGCTAAAATGATATTGGAATCTAGTAGACTTATTATTAGACCATTTGTAATAAGTGATCTATCTGAGTTTGAAAAACTGCTAGATATCCCTGAAGTAATTGGTTGGCAAATGCAGAAAAGTAATTCTGAAGGATTTCTTAGCTGGCATATTACAAATTACATAAACATGGATATCATTAATGGCATTGTTTGTTTTGGGATATTTGACAAAGTAAATGGGAGTGTTCTTGGATCGGTTGGAGTAGGTGAACACGATGATTTGCATGAGACAGAAATCTTCTATAATTTGCTTCCTGAAACCAGAGGAAATGGATTTGCTACAGAAGCTACTAGAGCTGTTACGGAATGGGCTTTTAGAGATAACAACATCCCCTATATCATAGGCACAGCCGCTGTTGATAACATTCGTTCTCAAAAAGTTTTAGAGAATTGTGGTTACCAGTTTATCGAGATTAAGAAATTATTGGTTCATATAACAAATAAAGAATACGAGTTTAAGTATTATAGACTCTACCATGATAAATGAAATAATGGTGAGGGCATTTCGAAGAGGACAGCGGCGCTCCGCGCCTTAAGCCTCTCGGGCTCGTGAATGCAACAACGTTATCTGAAATAACACAAATCGAAAAAACATAATCTATATTGAGGTGAAATTTTGAAAGAATTGATAGAAGAGATTAAACAGATCTATTCTGTTGAAACGAGTAACCCATTTCCTTACGAAGATTTTAGGCAACTTCAATCTGATTTTGCAAAGGATTTTAAGAAGAACGTTCCCAATGAGATAATTAATGCTGATTTTAGTACTTATATGATGTTTATTTATGGGCTTTCAACTGGTGGAATTATAAAGAAACTCGAAGATCCCTTAGAACGTTATAAAACGAAGGAAATGCTGAATAAATCGTTTTTTGAATGGTTTCCTAAATACAGATTTTTAGAAGCATATGATTTCTCAATCTATAAGGAATTGTATAGGGAATGGAAAGTTATAGAAAAACTTAGATTAAAGCTTATTGAATTAATTAAACATAGGGAAAGTCATAAATAATATTGCAGGTATTTCAGGAAGTGTGTTACTTCAGATAACACTATATTCGCGCTGCGGGCCATACGGCCCTTGATCTGCCAGAAGTATTTTCAAAGAAGTGAAATCAGGCAGATACATCCATTCCCCTAAAGATAAGAGCTATCTAAGGGGAGTGGACGTCGTGAATACACCAACGTTAGATGAAAGATTCGCCAGACTAAAAATTTCTATATTCATATCACAGAAAGGCACCTAATATGATTACTCAAACTAGAAAAGAATCTCAACAAAATTTAAGAAAAAAACGAAGTGATATTGTATTTAGTAGAAATGTAAGATTGATATTTCGTCAGGTTTGGAAGCTGTCAAAGTTTATACTTCTGTCTGTTGTGTTGAGTTTTATTGTTAGTGTAGTAGCTTTTGATTACGTGTCCACTGAATATGATACTTTGCAAGTCAAGTCAGAAGACTTAGAAAACAGCATTACTGCAACAGTTACATCTGTTAAAGGTGAGGGCGGTGAACAAATTCTATTTGGGTTAACTTATTTTGATTCAAATATTGTGACATTAGGTAAATCTAAAACTGAGTTTGTCGATGTTAAGTTTAGAATTGAGCAAGATAGATTTCCAAGGGAAATCCTTCAAGCAGAACTGGATGGTGAAACATTCGAAAATATTGAAAAAATAAACTTTTTAATGCAAGTAAAACGAGAGAGAGCAACAACTATGTACCTATCACTTTACATAAAAAGTACTCATGAACGTGTAGGTTATGCAGAGTTAGTGATTAATAAGAATTTTATTAGAAGTGTTCAAGCTAGAATTGAAGTTGAAGCAAAGTCAAAGTTTGCAAGATTCATTCATAAAATAACAACAATAATAACGGAATAAAACAATATAAATCTTAGATAATTCGAAGAGGGTGTATCCATCATCTAACACCCACCATATTCACGCATCGGGGCATCCGCCCCTCGGTCCGGCAGAAGATATTGGCAAGGGAGCTGGAGCGGTCGGACACACCCGACAACGTCAGGCGTCGTGAATATACGAGACGTTATAAGAAATCGGCGTAAAGCTTTAAAAACTTTAAAAAACATTAAAATACACGATCAAATTCTTCTGGGTGGTATATTATGTCAAAATATAGACGAATTAGGCTAGAGAAGTTACTAAAGGACAATAAGAGAAAACAAGCAAAAGATCAATTGGTTAGTGATTTATTGAAATATAAGGATATAGATATTTCAGATAGAAGTTTTGTAGACTTCTCTTTATCTGAGGAAATGCATAAACGAGTATATGAGTTTATCAAAACAAAGAACATTAAGATTATTAGCTTCCCGTTTGATGAAGAAATCCTTACGATGAAGCTCAATTATATTTTTGAATATTATAATAAGTTTCTAAAAGAAATTGTTTTCTTTTATCCTTCAGCATTTGGTTTCTATTTTAAAAATAGCAATCAATTGTATCTCAATCATCCAATTGCAATAGAGCTGACATTAGAAGAAGCTAAAGGCATCATTATGAAATTATTACTAGAAATGCATGATGATTTGATTGTTATATCAAAGGACTTTAAGTTTGGTTTTGTAATAAGTGAAGATGAATATTCGAAACATACAATTGAACATTGGGGTGAAAGTAGGATTTTAGTATTTCAGGAAGACACCGACATCTTATAACAATATGTTCACGCATCGGGGGATATGCCCCCTCGGTCCCGGAAGATAATTCGGCGAAGTGATTGCCGGGACACATCCATTCACCCAACAGCATCGCGGCCGGCCAGGCGCACTAGTCGTGCGCTGAGCAGCTTAGGGTGAATGGACGTCGGGAACAAGGGACGTTATAAGAAACTGTTGAAATGCTTAACAATCCAGAATACTTATGATTCATACTATGATTTCTAGGAAGTGACTATAAATTGAAGAAACTATGGATAGATTTTAATGAGCCTGATCGAAGCAAATTTAGAATTACTAAAGATGAGGTTGAATTTTTCAAACTAGAGTTAGGAGAAGAAATACTTTTCTATACAGAAGATATTCAAGTAAATGCAAAGGTGATTTATGACAAGGAACAAGATCAGTGGTTCGGACAATTAATTACAGAGATAGTTATAATCTCTAAAGAAATTGCTGAAGCAAGAGAAGATGGATTTGAGAATGGTAGACATTTTGGACAATGGATAGAAAGAGATAATATCGCAAGAAAAATGAAAGAACTAAAACTACCTGATGAATTAATATTGAAGATCTCAAACATAGATAAGAATAGATTAAAGAACTTGTAGGTACCCCGAGAAGTCAGCAGCATCAGATAACATATTCACGCATCGGGGCATTCGCCCCTCGGTCCGTCAGGAGTCTGATGTAGTTTCGACGAGGCATTTCAGTTGCAGCGATGTGGATTCAGCCGGACACATCCGCACCGACTAAGCGCATCGCGCCCGGCGACTTCGTCGCCTTAAGTCGGTGGGACGTCGTGAACACAATAACGTTATACGCAATTCCTGAAAACAGAAAAATCTTTAATAATAGATGAGGGTGATTTCACATGGTATTTCGATTTAAAGATCCAAGACTTCATCTTTATGATTTTGCTGATTCTTTTTTAGTTAAGTGCCCTTCTTGTCATAGGTGCGCAACTGTAACAACAAGTAATGAAGAGAAAGTTTTTAATCTTTTTAAGAAGAAGACTTTTGTTTGTAATCATTGTGGCAGAATAGAAGTGAACTCGAATAATCATCAACTATGGCTAACAGCAAATTGTAAAGGAAATATACTATGGGCTTACAATTTAAAACATTTAGAATTTATTGAAGACTACGTGAAAGCTAAACTTCGTGAAAGCAATAAACATGAAAAATTAGGATGGTATAATCAAGGGCTTTTTAGTAGATTACCTAAATGGATTAAGGAAAAAAACAACAGAGAAGCAATATTAAAAACGATTAAAAAACTAAAAGAATCAATCAATTTAGAACTCAAAAAATAAGGATTCGAAGGTTTACCCAAGAGGCCAGGAACAGCGTATAACAATATATTCACGCTGCGGGCCATTCGGCCCTGGGTCAGCCAGTAGATAATTTGGGGAAGCGGGATCAGGCAGACAACCCTAAGGGTTCGTGAATACGGGAACGTTAGGTGAAATTGCCTGAACATATTTAAAGAAAGTTGGATCAAGGATGCAAAATATAATTAATTATGCTGCCTTTCCGTTTTATCAAGGAAGTAATATTTCTACAATCAATAGTAATATAGAATTTCAAGGTTTATTACCTCATTCAGATTGTTTTGAGGTTAATTTAAATAATGAATTGTTGAGTATACCGTATAGAATATATTTTGAGGAGCCTTCTACCGAACAAATTAGTCAGTTGAGTTCTGAACAAGTAAATATATTGAACTGTTTTTTTACTCGACATTACAATGGCTATATTAGGGAACGGAAACTTAAAGAAATCATATTGGTAGATACACCTCTTGTCGTACCATTTGTTATTCAATTAGCAGGTGAATACGTCTATGAAGTTCTAGAAATAATATATGAACATTTAAACTATCTAAACATAGATAATTATTTAAACTTTATAACCGATAACCCAACTTATTATCAGAAAACAAGAGCTAGAATGATAAGTTATTGGAATTGTAATTATAGAAATCAATATAAAGATTTAAGACACTATAAGGGTCTACAAATATTTAAGTACTTTGAAAGAAATCTCAGGTAGAGGCAACATCACATAACACAGTATTCACGCTGCGGGCCATTCGGCCCTGGGTCTGCCAGTAGATAATTCGGGAAGCGCGATCAGGCAGACAACCCTACGGGTTCGTGAATACACCAACGTTATATGCAATCGTGGTGAATAATATTTG
>LIDZ01011809.1_pt6 | contig 14742 bp, 14 predicted proteins | sample 644651 | NCBI WGS metagenome assembly LIDZ01 (sample SAMN03856242, study PRJNA289617) | food metagenome | isolation source: wine grapes on drying loft during traditional withering process | host: Vitis vinifera cv. Corvina | place: Italy: Gargagnago di S. Ambrogio di Valpolicella | collected 2014-01 | reverse complement strand
ATCGGCCCGCTGTTCGGCATCCTGCTGGTGGATTACTACCTGATCAAGAAGCAGCAGATCGATGTCGACGCCCTGTTCAATGACACGCCGAGCGGGCGCTACTGGTACACCAACGGCGTGAACTGGATCGCGGTCAAGGCCTTGCTGCTTACCGCACTGGTCGGTCTGTGCTTCACCTTTGTCGAGTGGTTCAAGCCGATTGCCAACTTCGCCTGGTTTACCGGATGCATCCTGGGCGGCGCAGTGTTTTATGCGCTGACCCGCTGGTCGCCGGTGCAGGCTGCCAACCTGCCTGCGCCTGTCGGACAGCATTGAGAGGTTGGCAAGACGTTAAATATTTGAATGAAACCAGCGCTTTCAGGTGATTCGCCAGCCCCGACATGACCTGAAAGCGCCGCCCTGCCTGCTTCGCTGAAAATAGCGCGCACCTCAGATGATATTAATTTAATATCACCCCCTGCATGATCATGAAATGATCGAGTGTCACTCATCGCTTTGTCGGGCATCAGGCACAAAATAGAATAAATTTTGTACAACTTTCAGGCCGCTGCGCTGCCCTATGACTGAGTCTTTGTGAACCAGGCGTTCAAGTGGGTCGATAGTGATGAGCAATGATGTATCCGGCGGCAGGCCATTCGCCCTTGAGCCACTCCTTCCCGCGGCGCAGGAAGCGGCCGAGCGGCTGCAGCTCGCCCTGGATTCGGGAGCAGTTGTCGGCACTTGGGTGTGGGACATCATTGCCGATCAGTTGACCGGCGATGAGCGTTTTGCCCGGACCTTCGGCTTGTGCCCGAAGTTGTGCGCCAAAGGCTTGCCACTGGAACTGGTGATTGCCTCTATTCATCCTGACGATTCGGCCAGAGTCGACAAGTCGATCGAGGAAGCGCTGCAGAGCAGCGAAACCTATCGATGCGAATACCGGGTTCTGCATGAAGACGGCATTTATCGCTGGATCGAAGCCAGCGGAAGAATCGAGCGCGACAGTCGCGGCAAACCTGTTCGCAGTCCGGGCGTGTTGCTCGATATAGACAGCCGTCGCACTGCCGAAGACGAGCGCGACCGGCTCAACGAGTTGTTGAGAATATTCACCGCTGCCGTTCCCGGCGTTGTCTACGCCAAGGATCTCGAGGGCCGCATGCTGGTCGCCAATCGTGGCACCGCTGACCTGATCGGCAAGCCGCCCGAGTTTTTCATTGGCAAGACGGACCTCGATTTCCTGGATGACCAGCAACAGGCGCGAATCCTCATGGAAACCGACCGCCGGATCATGCAGAACAACGTCAGCGAACAGATCGAAGAACAGGTCAACCTGGCTGATGGCTCTGCAGCGATATGGCTCTCGACCAAAGCGCCCCTGCTCGATGAAAACGGCGAGGTGATCGGTCTGATCGGCTCATCCATCGATGTCACCGCCAGAAAAAAAGCCGAAGAGGCGGTCAGAGAGCTCAACCAGACACTCGAACAGCGCATTGAACAAGCGGTCTTCGAACGCGAGCAAATCGAAGACGCCCTGCGCCACTCGCAGAAGATGGATGCCGTCGGGCAACTGACGGGGGGCATCGCCCATGACTTCAACAATTTGCTGGCCGGCATTTCCGGCAGCCTGGAACTGATCACCAAACGCTTGGCCCAGGGCCGCGTTGGTGACGTCGACCGTTACGTGTCGGTCGCCCAAGGCGCGGTACGCCGCGCGGCGTCGCTGACTCACCGCCTGCTGGCGTTCTCTCGACGCCAGACACTGTCGCCGAGAGTCACCGACGTCAACGGCTTGATTCATGACATGGAAGAGCTGATCGCCCGTACCGTCGGCCCGGAGATAGACATAAAGGTCGTTGCGCAGAATGACCTGTGGCCCGCGCTGATCGATCATGCCCAGCTTGAAAGCTCGCTGCTGAACCTGTGCCTGAATGCGCGTGACGCGATGCCCAACGGCGGACGCATTATCATCGAGACCGCCAATGCCTCCCTTGAAGAGTGCACCGACCCGGACCACGGTATTCCCGCCGGCGAGCACCTGAGCATCCGCGTGACCGACACGGGCATTGGCATGAGTCCGGACATTGCCGCCAAAGCGTTTGAACCGTTCTTCACCACCAAGGCCATAGGTGCCGGCACCGGTCTCGGACTGTCGATGGTGTATGGCTTTGTGCGCCAGTCCGGCGGGCAGATTCGCGTCGAGTCGATCGAAGGCCAGGGCACCAGCGTGGTCATGCACCTGCCCCGCCACACCGCTGAAAACGCTCCCCGCCCCGTCGAGCCGGAAGTCATCGAAGAACCGCCGCATCACACCGGCGAAACCGTTCTGATCGTGGACGACGAACCCTCGGTGAGGATGCTCGTCGCCGAAGTCATCAGCGGTCTGGGCTACAACTGCCTGGAAGCGGCAGACGCACAGTCAGGTTTGCAGATCCTGCAGTCGGACACACGCATCGACCTGCTGATCAGTGACATAGGCTTGCCAGGCGGCATGAATGGCCGGGAAATGGCCGATGCGGCCGGTGACTGTCGACCAGGCCTGCCGACCCTGTTCATCACCGGTTACGCCAAGACGTCGGTGCTCGACGATTGCCACCTGCGACCCTGCACGCAAGTGCTGACCAAGCCGTTCGGGCTGGACGCACTGGCCGGAAGGGTGACAGGCCTGATCGGCGCTGACGCGGTCGCCCGCGGATATTCGTAGGGTGAATCCGACCACGCCAGATGGTCGGTATTTTGTGGTCAAGGGGCAACTCTGGCGATGCTCCAATCCCTCTTTGAGCGACGACGTCCGCCAGCATCTGGTGGATGAGCTGATGGCTGCGCGTCGTGCAGTCAAAGCCGCCAAGGCATCCGAAGACCCCGCAGCCCTGAAGGCGGCTCGTGCCAGTGTCGACAAGGCCAAAGTTGCACTGGGCGAGCGTGGTGAAGTGTGGTGGACCGATGGCGCCGAGGATTTCAATCGGCGCAAGGTGAAAAACACGCCTTATGCACAGTGGTATGCAGAGCATGAGGCGTCGGAAAAACAGACAAGCATTGAGTAAGCACGTTCATGCCACAAAACTTGATGATCGACACGATTGTGCTGCTCGCTCACTTGTTTATTTGACACGCCTTTTCTCCGCAGAGGGGCGGTAGCCGAAGTAGGAGCTGTAACACTTGCTGAAATGGCTCGGCGATACAAATCCGCACGCCACCAGCACTTCGGTTTGAGACAACTCGGTGTGCTGTAGCAACCGCCGAGCTTCGGTGATGCGAAGTTCCAGATAATAGCGCTGCGGTGTAGTGCCTAATTGCTCTTTGAACAACCGCTCGAGCTGACGTCGCGAACGCCCTCCATAAACGGCCAGCTCTTCCATTTCCAGAGGCTCCTCCAGATTCGACTCCATGAGCCGGATCACTTCGCGCAACGGAGCGCTCACGGACAGTAACGGCGAGGTTTTGATACGCCGGTATCTGGACTCTTCGAATGACAGGATGTCTTCGATACCTTCTACCAGCGCCTTGCCATGCAGACCTTTGATCCACTCCAAGGCCATATGATAGGCGCCTGTCGGACTTGATGCGGTCAGTCGGTCCCGGTCTGCGACATGCGCTTCACTGGTGACCTGGCCCACGCTGGCAATTTCCGCGAGAGCGGGTCGATGCTCCGGGTGAATCGCGCATCGGTAGCCATCCAGCAAGCCAGCCCGCCCCAGGAACCAGGCGCCATTCCATAACCCTGCCAGGGTTACCCCCTGAGAGGCAGCGTCGCGCAATAAGCGGATCAGGCTATCGCTTGCCTTCAACTCGGTGCGATAGCCTCCGCAGATGACCAGCAGGTCCAGTCCTGCAAGGCTGTCACGCCCAAACAGCTCGTCCGGGCGAATCACCAGCCCAAGATCGCTGACCACCTCGCCTTCGCCAAGACCCAGCGTGGTGGTCGAAAACAGATCTCGTCGCAGCAGATTGGCCGTGACAATGGCGTCCAGCACCTGGGTGAAAGCAGGCAGCGAAAAGTGCTCCAGCAGAAGAAACCCGGCACGCGTTTGCCGCCTGGACCCGGGGGTTTCCTCTTGCAGAAAGCGAAGGTTTTTTCCTTGCATTGCGTCGCTGAATTTACGCCTGGCGATCACTTGAAACCTCGCTTGATTCACGCCAATTGAACACCACTCTTGCCGACGTACCTGTGCCGCCTGGTGGACGGTCCATGTCTTTTATCCCCATAAAAACCGCATAGCGCAGGAAACGTGAGACGTTGCAGAGAGGTATACATTGAAAACACGCGCTGAATGCGTTCCATGCACTTCATTTTTGTTTTCGTGACGTTATCAAAACATCATGAAAAACGCTGCGTCGCTTTCCGAAATGAATCCTGTCGTTTTGTGCACCGTCTATTTATATGACGGTCGGCATTCATTAATCAGACTGCCAGCCGATAACACGCCGTTGCGTGCGCAGTACATCATTTCCGAGTAATACCTAAAGGCTCATACCGGCATGAGAAAATCGTTAAAATTCAGTCATAAAATCCTCTTGGCGGCGTCCCTTGTGGTGATCGCCGCCTTCACCCTGTTCACCTTCTATAACGATTATCTGCAGCGCAATGCGTTGCGCGTCCAGCTCAAGGAGAACCTTAACCAGACGGGCGAAAGCACCGCCGGCAATATCCGTAACTGGCTTTCAGGGCGAATTCTTCTGGTAGAGAACCTGGCGGAAAACGCCTCTTCGCCTCAGTCCCCGGAAGAGCAGAATCGGGTGCTCGGCCAACCCACGCTGATCGCCACCTTCATGAGCATTTACCAGGGCAGAAGTGATGGCTCCTTCGTCACCCAGCCGCCTGATGACATGCCGGCCGATTACGACCCCAGAACCCGGCCGTGGTATGTCGATGCCGTTCGCGCCGGCAAAACCATCCTCACCGAGCCGTATCTGGACGCCGTGACCAAGGGCTTGATCGTGACCCTTGCCACACCGATCAAGGGTGAGTCTGGCGTGGCCGGTGTGATTGGCGGCGACCTGAGCCTGGAAATCCTGGTGAAGATGATCAGTTCGCTGCGGCTGCATGGCGACGGATACGCGTTTCTGGTCGACGCGAATGGCCGCATCCTGGTTCATCCGGACACCTCACTGGTGATGAAGACGCTGGCCGAAGTCTACCCGGCGAACACGCCCAGGCTGTCGCAAGACCTGAGTGAAAGCGAGCATGCCGGCAAGACTCAGATCCTGACCTTCGCTCACGTGGACGGCCTGCCGTCGGTCAACTGGTACGTCGGTGTAGCGATGGATAAAGACATCGCTTACGCGGCACTGGGCGAGTTCAGAAACTCGGCCATCGTGGCCACTGTGATTGCGGTGGTGCTGATCATCCTGCTGCTGGGCATGCTCCTGAGTGTCCTGCTGCGCCCACTGAACCTGATGGGTCGCGCCATGCACGATATCGCTGCCGGCGAAGGTGATCTGACCAAGCGTCTGATCATCGAGAGCCAGGACGAGTTCGGGCATCTGGGCAATGGTTTCAACCTCTTTGTAGAACGAATCCATGACTCGATGCGTGAAGTCGCCTCCTCCACCGTGCAGCTCAATGAAGTTGCCCAGCGGGTACTGAATGCATCCAACTCGTCGATGCTCAACTCCGATCAACAGTCCCACCGCACCAACAGCGTCGCCGCAGCCATCAATGAACTGGGCGCCGCAACGCAGGAGATCGCCCAGAATGCCGCGCGCGCATCGGGTCACTCCAGCGATGCACGGACACTGGCGTCGGACGGGCAGGATGTGGTCGGGCAGAACATCTCGGCCATGAGCCGTCTTTCCAAGCGCATCAGCAGCGCAAGCGAGCAGATCGAAACGCTGAATACCAAAACAGCCAACATCGGCCAGATCCTGGACGTGATTACCGGCATCTCGCAACAGACCAATCTATTGGCCCTCAATGCGGCCATCGAGGCCGCGCGTGCGGGTGAGGCCGGCAGAGGTTTTGCCGTGGTCGCCGATGAAGTCCGCAGCCTGGCGCACCGAACCCAGGAATCAGCGAGCCAGGTGCAAGAGATGATCGAGCAACTGCAATCCGGTGCTCGTGAAGCCGTGTCTATCATGAACGACAGCCAGCGCGAAAGCGTTGAAACGGTCGAGATTGCCAACAAGGCCGTGACAAGTCTGGAGAACGTCACCGAGCGTATCGGCGAAATCGACGGCATGAACCAGTCGGTGGCGACTGCCACCGAAGAGCAGACAGCCGTCGTTGAAGCGATTAACGTGGACATCACCGAGATCAATACGCTGAACCAGCAAGGCGTAGAGAACCTGAACGCGACCCTGCGTGCGTGCACTGACCTTGAACAGCAGTCCACCCGGCTGACGCAACTGGTGGGCAGTTTCCGAATCTGAGGTGCCAAGGCCGCTGCCGGGAACTCTTCGCCAGCGGCCTGCCTTGCATAGATGTCGGGGAATAGCGCCAATCTCTCGTTTTGGCGGTATGGTTGTGCTTTCTTATGAGGGTGATCCATGGCCGTCCAAAACCCCAACAGTTCTCAAAAGCACCTGGCGGTGCTGATCGATGCCGACAATGCGCCAGCAGCGATCGTAGAAGGCCTTTTCGAAGAGATCGCCAAATATGGCGTCGCCAGCGTCAAACGCATCTATGGTGACTGGACCGGCCCGCAACTCGGCGGCTGGAAGAAAGTTCTGCTCGACTACTCCATCCAGCCCATCCAGCAGTTCGCCTACACCAAAGGCAAGAATGCCACTGACAGCTCATTGATAATCGACGCTATGGACTTGCTCTACACGCGTCGTTTTGACGGGTTCTGCCTGGTGTCCAGCGACAGTGACTTCACACGCCTGGCTTCACGTTTGCGTGAGGAAGGTCTGACCGTCTATGGATTCGGCGAAGAAAAGACACCCAAACCCTTCGTGGCGGCCTGCGACAAGTTCATCTACATCGAATTGCTTCGTGAAGAGATCACCACACCGGCCACCGGAGACTCTACGCCGGATGCAGCTGCAACACCGAGCAACGTCAAATCAGTGGCAACCGAGCCGAGCAAGAAACCCAAAGCCCCTGTGGGCTTCATTGCAAAGATAATGGACGATATTGCTGATGAAGACGGCTGGGCCCCCTTGGGCGCCATAGGCACGAACATCACCAAACTGCGTCCTGAGTTCGATCCTCGTACCCATGGCTACAAGAAACTGAGCGATTTGATCAAAGGCTATCCACAAACGTTCGAGCTACAGGCCCGTCCGGCCTCGGGTGGAACGGCAGTGCTCTATGCGCGGCATAAACTGCAGGGCAAGTGAGGTTCGTCAGTCCGGGACTGACGGTTGCGACTGTCGGTTCTTTCCTGACGCTGTAGCTGGAACGGCACCGTCGATCACATGTAAAAAAGGTCAGCCTGAAAACTCCGGTCTTCCAGTACGGCCGCACCTGTCTCGGTAACACCAAGAACAATGTGCTGGACATAGGGAAACGAGATGTCGTGCTCCAGCACAGCGGCTGAAACCAGCAGCCCCTCTTTGACCAGCTCATCAATCATGGCCATAAAATCCCCGGCCGCCGGCACTTCTGATTGAAGACGTATCAACGCGAGATAAATTTGACCGGACGTCAACTTTCCAGGGCGAACGAAGTTCGCGCTGCGGACGATTTCAAGCACCGCCAATTCATCGGAAAAATTATTAAAACCCATAGCGGCCTCCAACTTCTGAAGACGCTGACTCGCCTGTCCGGCTACATCAGGACTTTTAAAAGAAGCTCAGCTCGTGATGAGCGGAAACGCATCTGGCTTCCGTTATTCATCTTGCAATTAAACGAGCCAGATCCAGCTGGCACATACGGATTTCATGAAGCTGCGTGTAGACGCTTTAGAGTGGAATCGTTGGAAAGGCCATCCGTTGCGGATGCCGTTAACGATGATCCGGTTTCAGAAATTTCATCGCTTCCGTAATCACCGAAGGGTGATCAATCAGCCGATTGTGGCCAAGCCCTTCAGTGGTAAACAGACGCGCCCCCGGCCATAGTTCTGCAAAACGAGCGCCCTTTTCCCACGGTGTTTCACGGTCACGGCGGTCATGAATGACCAGGGCGGGACGATCAAGCAGCGGCAGTCGCGAGCTGGCGTCGTAGTCTGCAAAGCGGCGACCGGTCAGCGAATGCAGGACGCCCTCGAAAGGTTTGAATACTGTGTGGGCAACACCGACCGAATCGAACAGTTGAAGTACGCTGTCCGTAGGTGCCAGGAACGGCGCAATCAGGATAAAACGATCAGGGCGCCACGACTGTTCCTGAGCGAAAACAATCGATGAAGCGCCGAGTGAATGCGCTATCACCGCCGCAGGCTTTCCGAAATGGCGCCCCACGTGCTGCTGCACAGCCACGAACTGGGTCATATGACTGATGCTGCCCGCGCTCAACCCATGCGCGGGCTGATCGAACCCCACCACCGCGTAGCCCATCGAGCGCAGTAACGGCACCCATCCGATAAAACGCATCGCGTAACTTGACCAGCCGTGGGCCAGCAACACATACGGCTGGCTGGAGGGATCGCCCCAGACATAGGTGGCAATTCTGATGCCGTCCAGTTCAAGGCTACCGGTTTGCACATCCGTCGCTGTACTCAGGATTTCGGCAGCCTTGGCACGTCCGGACGCCTGCGGAGTCACAAAACGTCGAGCGAGATATCTTCCGGTGATGCCCGGTAGAATACGGCTGATCAGCGTGAACGTGCCGCGCAGCGTCAATAGTCGAAGCCTGTTGATGATGTCGCTCATCGGTATTCCCCACGCCCGTCAGATGATCTGGCGCCATTAGAACAGCCTATCTTGTCACTGACAAGATAGGCTGAACCGATGGGAATATAACTTTTGTTTCATGATAGGGAGCCTTACATGTCGACTTCAGACGCCCCACGGACCTACCACCACGGCAATCTGCCCGCCGTCCTGCGTCAGGCCGCCTGGGATATTGTGGGGGAAGCGGGAGTCCGCGGCATGTCACTGCGCGAGTGCGCCAGACGGGCGAATGTCTCTCATGCCGCCCCCGGCCACCATTTCGGCTCTCTGGAAAATCTGCTGGCGGAGGTGGTGGCCGATGGGTATGAGCGCATGGCCGACGTCATCATTGCCGTGCAACAGGAACTTGATGACACCCTCCTGGGTTGCGGCATTGGTTATGTAAGTTTCGCCAGAAGTTACCCCGAGCACTTCCGGTTGATGTTTGGCGCGGGAGTAAACCGCACGTTACCCAGGCTTCTAAAATCGGGGGAACGTGCGCTGCAAGTGCTCCGCCAGTCGATACGCAACGCCTGGATAGCGAAATACGATAGCGAGCCCGAGCCGGAACTGCTTGAACAGCGCACCTTCCTCGCCTGGAGCACCGCGCATGGCTACGCGTCCCTGACCATCGACAGAAAGACCGATCAACCGCCTATTCCCTCTGCCGAGTCGATATTCCAATTGATGGCACGCGCAGTGCTCACGCCGTCAGACTGAAAACAGGCGCACTGCCGCCACCCTATCGATAAACAACCACCGTCGTGACTGCGCTGGCGCAGAAGCAGGTCCGACGGTGTGCATGCCATTTGCCCGCACGTCTTGCGACGATGTTCCCCACGTCCCCTTCCGAAAACCGGGCAAGATCGGCATCGAGCATTTTTGATGTCGATCAACATCAATACGTTGACATTTTAGATTCTGATCGTAATCATAAGTGCGACTTCCTCAACGCACATTACGAGTACCTCCTCTATGACAACGCCATCTACTGTTCTCATTACCGGTGCTTCCAGCGGCATCGGCGCGGTATATGCCGAACGCTTCGCCCGTCGCGGTCACAATCTCGTGATGGTCGCTCGTGACAAGGCACGTCTTGATGCCCTGGCAACACGCCTTCGTGAAGAAAACGGCGTTGCCGTTGAAGTCATCCAGGCGGATTTGACTCAATCTGCCGATCTCACAGCTCTGGAAACCCGTCTGCGTGAGGACGCCAGCATCGACGTGCTGATCAACAACGCGGGCATTGCCCAATCCGGAGGGTTCGTTCAACAGAACGCCGAGTCCATCGACAGGCTTGTCGCACTCAATATCGTCGCCCTGACACGCCTTGCGGCCGCCGTGGCCCCGCGTTTCGCGCAGTCCGGCTCGGGCTCGATCGTCAACCTCGGATCGGTGGTGGGTTTTGCGCCAGAGTTCGGCATGTCGGTCTACGGTGCGACCAAGGCCTACGTACTGTTCCTTTCCCAAGGAATGAACGTGGAACTGGCGCCCAAGGGCGTATACATCCAGGCGGTGCTTCCGGCGGCCACGCGCACCGAAATCTGGGAGCGTGCGGGGATCGATCTGAACACTATTGCAGAGGTGATGGACGTCGACGAACTGGTTGATGCGGCACTGGTGGGTTTCGACCGCCGCGAACAGGTGACCATTCCACCGCTGCATGTGGCGGGGCGTTGGGACTCGCTGGATGAGGCGCGACTAGGGCTGATGTCGGACATTCGACAGGCTCAGGCGGCCGAGCGCTATCGCCCGCAAGCCTGAAGCGGATCAAGCCGCGGCAGATGCACATCCTTGTTCGACGACACTGGAATCAGAGCGTCATGAAAGCACTGACATTTGAAAATTACGGCAAGTCGCCTGAGATTGCGATTACCCACGTCCCCATACCGGCCATCAAACCTGACGAACTGTTGGTGGAAGTTCACGCGGCCGGGTTGAACCCGATCGATAACATCATCACTACGGGTGTCTTCAAGTCGGTGGTGAAGTTGCAACTACCGGCCACCATGGGCAGCGATCTGGCGGGCGTGGTCATTCAAGTGGGCAGCGCAGTCACTCGATTCAAGGCAGGCGACGCGGTTTTCGCCAGCCTGTTCGAACTGGGTGGGGGCGCCATCGCCGAGTTCGCCGCCGTACCGGAACACGCTGCCGCCCTGAAACCCGCCAACCTGAACTTTGTTCAGGCAGCCTCCATCCCGATGGTCGGGCTTACGTCGTGGCAGGCATTCAAGGATCGCGCCCCTCTTCAAGCCGGGCAGAAGGTGTTCATACCGGCCGGGTCTGGAGGTATCGGCACCTTCGCCATCCAGTTGGCCAAACACCTGGGCGCCACAGTGGCCACGACCACCAGCACAGGAAATATGGCGCTGGTTCGCAGCCTGGGCGCAGATGAAGTGGTGAATTACAAAGAGCAGGCATTCGAACAGGTGCTGCACGACGTTGACCTGGTGCTCGGCACCACCCGGGGAGACGACCTTGAAAGAGCTATCGGCATCCTCAAGCCCGGCGGCAGGATCGTATCCCTGGTCGGCCCGCTGGATACGGCATTCGCCAGAGCCCGGCGGATGAATGCCTTCTTCACCTTCGTATTCGGGTTGATGAGCCGCAGGATCACGCGCCTGGCCAAGAAGAAAAGTGCGTCGTACTCGTTTCTGTTTGTTCGCGCGGATGGCGCTCAACTTGGCGACATTGCCAGGTTGCTCGAACGTGGCCAGATAAAACCGGTGATTGACAGCGTCTTTGCGTTTGAACAGGCCCGCGAAGGGCTTGAATACCTGGGTCGGGGCCGCGCCAAGGGCAAGGTCGTCGTGAAGATCAAGTAAGCGCTTATTCAACGCCCCGCTCAACCACCGTTCAGGCCCGCACCTGTCGAGTATTGGAGTATTAAATGAACACTTCTTCCGAAAGAACCGCCATCGTCACGGGTGCATCATCGGGCATCGGTCACGCCACCGCCGAGGCCCTCGCGCGCTCGGGATATACCGTGTTTGGCACCAGCCGCAAAGCCGGTAACAGTTCTGCACAGGTCTCCATGCTGACCTGCGATGTCACGAATGACGATTCTGTCCGCGCGCTCGTTGCCACCGTCCTCGCGCAAACCGGGCGTATCGACCTGCTGGTCAACAATGCCGGCATCGGCATGCTGGGCGGTGCCGAAGAGTTCTCGATCCCGCAAGTGCAGGCACTGTTCGACGTCAATCTGTTTGGCGTCATGCGCATGACCAACGCGGTACTGCCGTCGATGCGCCAACGAGGTCAGGGGCGCATTATCAATATCGGATCGGTCCTGGGACTGATACCGGCGCCCTACTCGGCTCATTATTCGGCGGTCAAGCATGCCCTTGAAGGCTATTCGGAATCGCTCGATCATGAAATTCGTGCCTTCAACGTCCGGGTCTCGGTCATTGAGCCGGCCTACGTACGCACCGTCTTCGATCAAAATGGCATCGAGCCTGACTCGCAGTTGCAGGCGTACGATCAGGCGCGAGCCAGTGTCCGTGCACTGCTCGCCGATGTCATGCCGACAGCCGACCTGCCCGAGGTTGTCGCAGCGGTGGTGCTGAAAGCGGCGAGCGATGTTCGTCCCCGGCATCGATACACCGCCGGCAAGACCGCCCGACAAATCAGCCTGCTACGGCGCTTCGCACCTGCCGGGGCGTTCGATAAGAGCTTGCGCAAGCAGTTTCGCTTGCCGGAGTGAATGGCGTGGGTCGGGTTGGCATGGGACGTTGCCGGCGCGCCCTCTCCGGCCCCTACGCATCATTGCCTCAACCGGTCCAGTCAGTAACCGACGCCCCTGACCCCGCCCGAAGCGCGGATGGATTCGCCGGTGACCCAGTGCGAGTCCTGCGACGCCAGAAACACAGCCAAAGGGGCAATATCTTCGGGCTCTCCGAAACGGCCCAGGGGTGTTCCAGCCAGAATCTTCTCACCTAACTCACCGGCAAAATGCCCATGGGTGGCCGGGGTGTTGGTGTGCCCTGGCAGGATCGAGTTGACTCTGATGCCCCGCGCGCCCAGCTCTCTGGCCAGCGCGAAGGTCAAGGTATCGACCGCGCCCTTGGTCGCCGCGTATACGCTCGACGCCAGGTAAGGGTCAGTGCTGAGAATCGAGCTGATATTGATGATACTGCTGGTCGGCCCCAACAATTTGACGGCCTCGCGCACTGCAAGCAGGTAGCCCAGCACGTTCAGGTTGAATTGCGTGTGGAAGGCCTCTTCAGTCAGGTCGTCGATCATCTGGAACACAGCGACACCCGCATTGTTGACCAGAATGTCCAGAGCGCCGTACTTCGTGCCGACCGTTTCGAACAGGCGTATCACGTCTGCTGACTGGCTCATGTCTGCCTGTACCGCAAACGCAGAGCCGCCGTGCTCCGCGATCCAGGTCACGACGGCGTCCGCATCCGCCTTGCCGGTGGCGTAATTGACGATGACCGTCGCGCCCTCTGCGCCCAATGCTTTGGCGATCCCGGCACCTATGCCTTTGGACGCCCCGGTAACAACCGCTATCTTTCCTTCGAGTTTCATAAGCAGGCCTTCTTGAAGTGGTGTGGTATGAGGCCCCGTTGTCGGCGGATCATAAATGACCGCCAGACAACGAGCCGTGTGTCATCAGTATTCGGCTATCGAGGGGCACAACGTTTGCCGGTTAGTCGCAGATCCTTGCCTGTTCCTCTCAAGCCGCTTGCCATGCCTAGAGATATGGCCCACGGTGACCTGCATGGAGAAATCATTGGCGGAACTGCGCTGCATCGTGATGCGCGCACAGGACAAGTGGACTGAAACCGGGTTGCCTCGTGTGTCCATGGTCCGGGCCGAGGCCTGTGCAGATCAGGTCTATCAGCCGATGCTGCACTTGGTGCTTCAAGGCACCAAGACCCTGTCGATCGGCGAAGATGTGTCCAGGTACACGACGGGGCACTACTTTCTGGTGCCTGTCGATGTGCCTGCGACGGGACAGATTCACGCCGACACGCCGGACAAACCTTATCTTGCGGTGAGCCTGACTCTTGATCCGGAGGTAATCGCCACGCTGCTGATGGCCGAAGGCAAAGCACCTGAAGCGCCCCAGAACGCCTGCTTCGAGGGCGTCATCGCGCCAGATGAAATGATCGATGCGTGGTTGCGCATGCTGCGACTCATGGACCGCCCCCACGAAGTCGCAGTCCTCGCGCCCATGATCGAGCGCGAAATTTTGTTCCGGGCCTTGCAGGGACCACTGGGCGGCATTCTTCGTGACGTTGCACGCCCGGATGGCCGGCTGACTCAGATCCGGCGCGTCACCCAGTGGATTCGTGAGCACTACACCGAGCCCTTTCGCGTCGAACCGCTCGCGCATATGGCCGACATGAGTGTTGCTGCCTTTTACAGGCACTTCAAATCCGTCACGGCGATGAGCCCGATTCAATATCAGAAGCGCCTGCGCCTGCTGAAAGCGCGCTGGTTGCTGCTCTTCGACACGCTGGACGCGACCTCAATCGCTTATGCCGTAGGGTACGAAAGCGCTTCGCAATTCAACCGGGAGTACGCGCGGCTGTTCGGCCTGCCGCCGGCGCGGGATGCTGCAAGATTCAGGACACCCGCGGATGAATTGACGGCCGTGTCGTGAGCCGTCATCCCTGTTGTTACATCTCAGTCACGAGCGTACCGGCAATGCTCTCGGCGAATCCGCCACCGAAGACCTTGGCCGGTGTGGCAAAACCCGTCTGCCGTTCGCCATCGAGCACGCGACGCACAGCCTCCACGGCCGCCAGCGGCGTGTAGGTATAGCCGTTAACCGTCTCAATGATGGAACGTGCGATGGCGCCCTTCGCATCGGTCACCTCAACCACTGCGCGCGCCCGATGAGCCTCCCTTTGCTCGGGCGTCGGGCCATCAGGCAGTTGTGACAGATCGCCCTGCGGGAACGCATCCCCGGCGATATGCACAAACATTGCAATATTGGGGATGCCGGTCGAATGCCAGGCGGTGACCAGGTCTCCGAATGACAACGGTACGCAAAGGACCGGG